>ENA-UPTA01000833-UPTA01000833.1-activated-sludge-metagenome-genome-assembly--contig:-NODE-833-length-35548-cov-8.243372_pt1 | contig 35548 bp, 21 predicted proteins | sample MGYA00238184_ERZ773361 | MGnify/ENA primary metagenome ERZ773361 (study PRJEB29100, sample SAMN05720205) | activated sludge metagenome | isolation source: anaerobic digester from wastewater... | reverse complement strand
GTCATCAATATAATCTTTAACTCTTAACTGGTAATCTATGTCATATGCAGGTAGAGATTTTAGATCAGAAATATTGCTTATACCAGAGTCGCTAAATAATTCTAAATAATTACTGCTTGAAATAATCTTTTTTATTAAATTTGGATTTTCTTTAATTTTGCATTTAAATTCTTTATCCTTGTATTTTATAACCAAAAAATTATGCTTGATTTCTACAAGATCATATTTTTGCATAATTAAATTATTAAAGTCGACATATTTCTCAATTGTATCATTTTCCATTTCAATGATTTCATTTGCCTGAAAAACAATCTCTTTTTCTATGTCATTAGATAAAGTTGGAATCTTTATAAACTCTTTAACCGCCCTTATACCTAGAAGTAAGTCCTTTTCATTTGAAATTTTAAATAAAGACTTTATGATAAATAATGTTGTTTTGCTGTTCAGAATTGAAAAGAATTTCAATATTTGTTGTTTATCATTGCTAGATATAATTATCCAATTGAAGTCAATCATAATATTATCATCAGAAAAATTAAATTTATTGAAATTCATGTAAGACCAAATTATTTTATATTTATTTTTATAGATATTTATTCCCTGTGCGCCTGCAGGAAATTTAATATATTTGTCTTCTATGAATTCGTCAGAAGTTGATATTTTAAAATTATTTCTACTTTTTGTATCTATTAAATGCCAACCTAGAGATTTTTTATTTTTCTTCGATTTTTCAAATACTAAACCTTTATCGAACTGAACTAGATCGTAATCATCTAAACTTTTACGATATTCTTCTATAGAAACAGAATTTTTTCTATAATCATCAATCAAACTTAAAACTATTTTTTCCTTTGTAATGAAATTCCAATTAGAAATATTATCAAAAAGAACGCTTTGCAATATCTCTGACTCTCTAATATTTTTACCTTTTGTAATATCACTGAGGCATTCGTTGATATCTTTATCTGTATCTAAATAATTAATGACTTTTACTTTATGATTTGAATTAGGTAAAGTTTTTTTAACTATAAAAATCAAACTCGATGTGGGTACAGGTCTTTTTTGTTTTATACCTCTTCCAATAAACATTTTATTAGCAAAAATTATCAATTTTTCTATAGTTACGAATTTAGATAAATGATATCTCATCACATCCAAATCGCCGGAATTTAATAGTGTTTGAGGTATAATATAACATAGTTTTCCATTATCTTTAAGTAAGGCTAATCCTAAAGCAATAAAGAAAGTATATAGATTAGGTTTAGGGGCGTAAGGTTTAGGTCTTCCTGGAACAGTATTAAGATTGACGCCATAGATATCACTCATATTAAGGTTATTTGATTGGAGCAATTGTACAAATAAAAGTTTTTGTTTCGAGATTTCATTATAACCTACATAAGGAGGGTTTCCAATCACAAAATCGAATCTTGTTCGTGGTTTTTTATTCATAATTTCTAAGCTGTTTTTCAAATCATCAAGATCTCCTTTATCTCTCATAAAGCTATCATAACCTAGATCAAGTGAATCAGCAAAAAGGCTGAGTTGAATTGACTGCTTAGCATTTGAGATATCAATATCAGACAATGTATTCTTTATTGCTGTATCCAAAAATTCAGCTACGCTGTCTCGTGTCTTGAAAACTTTTATTTTTTGCTCAATAGGGTTATTATATTTTTCATTAATAACAATTGGAAGCATACGCATTAGAATATTCATTTCTGCTAAGTATAAAGGGAATTCGGCGATATCAAATCCAAAAATATTATCGTTGATAGAATTCTCAGCAATTTTAGCTGTCTTATTGTCATTTTCGTAAAAAGCTTGAACTATTCTGTGCGTAGCGTTATACAGAAAAGTTCCTGATCCGCATGAAGGATCTATAATTGAAATACTGTCTTTATCCATTTTGAATCTATTCTTAAGATTTTCTTTTGTGTATTCAATTTCGTTAAGCATAAATTCAACGACATTGGGATCAGTAAAATATTGACCTTTTTTTTCGTTTAAGTACAAGTCTTTCAAATAATTTTCATACACATAACCGAATATTTCATTTTGAACATTTGAGAAGTTATATCTATTGATAAAAAGTAATATGTCCAACCAAACGGATACATCATTTATGCCTGTTTTAGGTTTGTTTAGAATTTCTTTTAATCTGTCATTAATTACTGTTTGCTCGTCACTAAATCTTTTATAAATCTTATCGGAGATTTTATTGCTTATAGCTATTATTTTGTATAAGATGTCTCCATAGACACCTTTCTTTAATGCCTCTTCAATGCTTGATAATCTGACTTTCCAATCTTCTTCAAAATCTGAAAAACTATTGTCAACCAGTACCTTATAAAGAAAGAATTGTATAAGATACGCATAAGTTATCTCGACAGCTTTTTTCTCTTTATCTACTTCATTTTTTTCTTTCTTGAAATATCCTTTAAGATTAAGTTTATTTTTGAAATTTTCGATTAATTTTGTTATGTCCTTAAAGAAATCTTCTCTGACATCATCTAAATGTGGTATCGGTAATTCAAATAATAATTGTTGACCTTTTTTTTCGAAAAATGACCGGTAATAACTTCCAGGTTGAATATATTCATTCCAAAAAGTTAAAAATTTTGGAGTTTGTGCTAATATATGTAGAATGTCAAAAGTTTCATAATACCTGTCATTGTAGAATCTCCATTCATTACCGTCAGTTAGAATTCCGTATTTTTTTATCCAATCAGCTTGATACTGAAATAATTGTTGTTCTCCAGCTTTGATATTACCGTGCTTCTCGACTTCAACAGGAATAACGATATCGCCATCTATAAATAGAACAATATCAGCTCTCCTACCCTTATTTTTTGTTTCTTCTAGAAATTCGTGTTTTCTTCTATTTTCTAAAGTGTTTAAAAGACCTTCTTTGAGATTGAATATTTCTGAGCATTTAAAAATCTCTTTTACAAACTTTTGTACACCAGAACCTATTTCGGACGTTCTGTATTCTTCTTTTTCATGTAACCACATCGTACGAAGATCTTTTATTGTTTTTTCTGGCAAGATTTACTCCTATTCAACATTACAACTTCTAAAGTCATTAATCATTTTAAATATAACAAAAAGCAATGTTTTTCCAAAAGAAAATAAATATCAAATTTATTAAAATAAAACAACAAAACCTTTAATTAAAACCACTTGTGTATAACGGATAGGGAAAAAAGCGCGGCAATCCAATACAGTAGAAGCCGTGCCATTTTTCCCATGTTATCACTTGTCACAACTTATACAAGAGTAATTCATGTCTTTAAAGCAAATCGAGCCTATTCTTTCTGACCTACCACCTTAGCAATCTCTAATTCTTCTTCCTTAATCGCACTTGTATCAAATTTTGTAAGATTTGTAGCTACGACATAGTAGAAATATCTATACCCGTCAACCGTCTTTTCCCATTTTCTGCTCTCGGTAAATGTGCCTGTCGAGTCCTCAGTGAATGTGCCGTACGGGTCTGTCGAAGAATATACTTTGTATCCCGTTGCTCCGTCAACAATATCCCAAGTAATAGAAATCGTTGTACTCGTAGGCTGTGTTATCAGTACATTCTCCGGTGCTGTTAAAATACTGCCTGTGCCCCAAGAAATAGAGTGACCTGCTGAAACAGTCTCATTCCCAACACTGTCTTTGATCTTGAACGAAATTGAGCCTTCGCAAATATGATCTCTCGCTGGAATTGAGCCTGTATAATTATATGAGCCTTTAACAGGATAAAGCGTTATTGTATTACTGTCACCTTCAATTGAATAATCAGCTGTAACACTACCTATACCGGAATTATCATTAAAACCGATATTCAGATTCATATCTTCGTCCAATTCAGCTGAATTACCTGCGATAAAATCAATAGCTGGTGAGCTTGTATCAATTGTCTGATAGATTATAATGTCATCTACATCGTATTCCGTAGAGGGTAAAGCAGGGCCTGTAAGATAATTATTGAACCACTGCAATTTTATACTCTGTCCTGCGTAAGCAGTCAGATCATACTCCATGTCAACCCAAGATTCATCCACTCCCGGCAAAGTCGACCAAGTTGATATGGCTGTGCCTGAAGTATTAGTTACCGCAAATTTTAGCAGGGAATAAAGGCTAGATGAATTAGATTTGTTGAAATAGAACCTGTACTTAAGCTTTATCAAAGTACCACTGGTTACATTAGGCAGACTGATAATGGGAGTCCACATTCTGTAACCGATATATGTTGCGCTTGGAATAGTGACTGACAAAGCTACGCCGTTATTATTTTCATTCACTTTATTACCCACAATCCAACCGGAATTTACAACAGAAAAAGGAGTGTGCCAGGTATATAAACTCCAACCTGCTGCGACCAGATCAGTTATAGTTTCAAAATCTTCATTGAAAATAGCTTCAACAAGATAAATACCTGACGCAGAATACGAAGTAGGATCCCCGTCTATTTCAGCTACAATATTGTATCTTGTACCCAATTCAGTCGGATTTGTAGCTGATAAATCCCAGTTGTAAACCCAGACATCTTCTGTCGAATCATAGGTAATATCACCTTGACTTACATAAGTTCCGTCAATCTTGATATTAATATTTGGATGTGAACCGTAAACTTCAGGAACACTTACCTTGATTGCAAGCGTATCTGTTACAGCTCCTTTAGTTCTCGACCTTACATTGTAAATACCGCCTGGTGATGGGGCTTCAATGTTAAGAGGAATATATAATTTTATCGGCATCTTTTCGATTGTCGAAAGTACATTATTTGAACCATCCTTCACTGTCACCGTAACTAAATAATCTACTGCATCAATATCGTAAGTTGTGAGATCCGCAGTAAGCTCAAAATTAGTAGCTGAGTTGGTTTCAGTCTCGAATATATCAGTATCGAAAAGATCATCTTCCTCCAACTTGTAAGTAACAGTAGCAATATTTGCGATATCACCGATAGCTACATTTGACAGTGCTGATTTACCAAAAACTTTAAAATCAAGAGGAGTTGAAACAGAATACCTTTGATTTTCTTGTGGGGAATCGAAAGTCAGTTCAGAGAACCTTATATTCCTTTCATCATGCGGATAGCTAGCAATATAGTCAGGATCAGGGTCGAATCCTGAATAAGTTGAGATAATTTTGTAGGTCTTGTTTGTAACTTTTGTAGTATCAAGAATCCAAGCAAAGCTATATTTTGAAGACTGGTATTCAATATACCTGTCTATTACTACATTTTGAGGAAGAGCAACATCGTAAGTATAATCCTCATTAAATAAATAGAAATCCAAATCCGCATAGTCCGTATTGACAACTGCCGGTTTCGTAGCTTCAAGATTTATTTCGATGCCATTTACCAATAGGACTTCGTAATAACCTCCAGCGATTTCAGACGGATTTGTGATTTCTGCAGGATTATACAAAGCATGATAATTCGTGATGTCAGTAGCAGTGACAACTCTTTCAGGATTTGATTTATTGTATGTTGAATCAGATTTCATCATTGGGGAATAGACATTGTGCGCCAATCCCGCAACTCCGTGACCGAATTCATGTCTAAGTACACTTGCTCTGTCATAAACATTCGGAGTACCGAACTGACCGGTCGTATAAATGTAGTTGTCATTTATAAGCACATCGAATTTGGTCTCCACACCAAAATACAAGCCATTAGGAGAATAAGCTTCGGGAGAGTATTCATTGCATGCCTTGGCAATAAATTCAAAACCATAATCAGAGTAATTAATTTGGCAAATATTATCATAAGAATTTTGAGATGATTCCAAACCAGTATAATTCAAGCTGAAATGCTCTCCAATTACTGATAGAGGTTCTAAATCATCACAGACAGACTGAATTATGTTTCTGAAATCAACGGGTACACTAGGATCAACATAAATATTATAAGTTGAAGCAGTTTCATCAAGCCATACTCCATAATTTCTTATTATATTTGATGACGAATCTTTTTCTTTCTCAGCACAGAATAATAAAACTGGGAGAACGACTATTGCAACAAGAATATTTCTCATCTTCATTTGTAGCTCCTTTTGTAGAAATCTTTCCTGTTATTAATTTCAAATATCTCTTTAGCAGATTTTTTTAAATCATCAATACTGAGCCAATTATCCTGATCTAGAACTGATTTTTCGTAGCTAATTCGAATTTTATTGTTTTTTATAATTCTTGTTGAATACCCAAGATTTGTAAAAGTATATGGTAAGAAACAATCGTCTTTAACGGATTCTTTTATTCTTCCTGCTTTATAAGAATCATTATAATAGTAAAAATTTAATCTCGATAAAAATAAAATATACTGTTCTCCTTTCTTAACAATGTCGTTGCTACGAACAGCTAGCTTTTCAAAATCTGCTGCACCAAGACTAAGTTCTTTAATCTTAATATACTCTGGAATTGTGTTATATTCCGTTTCGTTAGCTACTATTTTGTCAACTATGAACTGATAAGTTACAGGAAATTTAGAATTTTTATCGCTATCTAGTGTAAAATCAACATATTTACCAATTACTATCAATTCTGAACGAATGATAAAATCGTTTAAACTGCACGCATCCATTGGATTTGAAAGATAAATATTGTAATCTTTTGCGAATAATTTATTGTTAAGCAAATTGATTTTTAAAAAGTATGCTTGATCAGTAAATATACCAGTTGTAATATTATTCTTCTGTGCATAATCATAATATTCCTTCTTGAATTTCTCGAATTCCTCTTTAGACATTCCAGTATCAATCCCGAATTGATCTTTAACGGTCACATTAGCGTTTGTTTGGGATACTTCCTTTTGCTCGACAGGCACATTCTCTTGAGTTGTTGCTTTTACAGCTTCTTTCTTCGGTACGACAGGCACATTTCCTCCGTCTCCTGACATTCCGAAAATTACGGTTGACAGCATGATTATTAATGCTGCTGAGATCATTTTTGCTTTCTTCACTTTGCTACCTCCATTAGGTTTAGCTTTCGCTCTATGCGTAAACCTCCTCAAATTTAGCATAAAGAATTATTTTTTACGGTTCAAGCTGAAACTGAACCGCTTTCTAAGATCTTCTCCCCATTAATCGTTAATCTATTTATAATTCTATTCAAAGTCAATCATTATTATTTTATTTCAGATTGAATTGAAAAACAAGCTGAAATTTAGAAAATTACAATACTTTAGCAAACATTGTAATTTCACAATCATCATCACCCATTCCATCAGTTGCACCTGAATATGAATTGGAGTAATTTAAAGGTACTCCGCTGCTAATTGTATTAAATGTCCACTCATAGTAATTACCGCTTTCAGGGCAGTAATCAACAATATCATCTGCTGTATCGTCTTCATCGAAAACTTGTATTGATACTTTAATTTGTTTTGTCGCATCGGGGATATCGAAATCGTGATAGATAGAAGAACTGATCTCATAGACATCGAAAGTAACAGCAGATGTAAAAGTGTCAAAAAGTACATCATCAATATAAAGCTTGATGACAAAATACGGATCTCCATATCCTGTAATATCAAGCGGATCCAATTCTTTATAGTAATTTATACCAGCGCGTATTAACCCGTTACTATCAGGATCAAAATCGAAGAGCATATTAACACTGATCGGGTCGGTAGTTACGATGTTGTTTGATGCATCTATGGCTCTCGCAGTAATAGAATGTAAACCTTCAGAGTAGTCCATTGAGTTGACTTCAAAGAAAAAATCACCTTCTGTAGTAATGTTACTTCTGGACTCAACAGTTAACCCGTCAACCATAAGAGTCAATGAATATAGATCGGTGTCGTCAGTAGAAGTTACCCGTATATTTTGGATACCTGATATATTTTGATTTGAAATCAGATTAACGACTACAGACGGAGCAGTCGTATCATCCGGGTCATCGTCCTCTGGTTCAGATGATGAATCAGAGCACGAATTGAGAAAAGTTAAAGCAGCAAATAAAGCTGCATAGCCGATTAACATCCAGTACTTTTTCATTTTTTTCTCCTTTTTTAGTTTTAAACCCGTAAATAAAAACGGGATGCAATACATCTAACATCCCACCAAAAAGGCTCACCACAGCCCGTAAGTCAAGATATAAATGACCGCACCCCGCTTCGGGTGCTTTCACTTAAATCAATCCGACTTACTAAAAAATGGTGATTTTTTTGGTAGATCAATTCAGTTCAAGCAGCAACTATAAAGTAGCTACAATATGTCTAACATTTTACTTAAATAGCCTCCGTGTAAATTTATTTCAACGACTATAATTTAAGAACTCCTTTCAAAATAAACAATATCTATCTGCATTTAATATATCGATTGCTAAGGTGGATCTTCTATATTTTCCGTAATTAAGCTCGATTTGCTCATTATCTCTCTAGTCATAAGTTGTGATGGGTGATAACGGAAACGGCAAAAAGAAGTGCGATATTATTCCCCTGCATTTCTTTTTTGCCGATGTTACAGGATCGTTTCATGGTTCTCCTTAAGTGGGGTGGGGGAAAGATAATAAAAAAAAGAGGAAAAAAAAATGAAAAAAAAAGAAGAAGAAATGAAACCTTGCCCTTTTTGCGGCAATATAGATAAGGTGATATTCGAGTATATAGATTTTATAGGAGCTGGTAGAATATCCTGTACGAAGTGCAATATGAATATTTATTCGTATCGCAGTAAAAGTAAAATAAATGCAAAAAACAATTTATTAAAAAAATGGAACAATAGAGCTGTTATTTAGCTAAAAGAAGTCTATATGCTAAACTTTGCCCTTTCCATTGTGTTGCAAAAGTGTCAGATACATGATACCACTTACCTTTTGGGTTTGAGTCACCATGATATTTTCCCATACACGAACATTCGCACTCAAAGCCTTCTGCATTTTGACATTTTGAGGCACATTTTTCTTGTGCGTTATAATATTGAATTATGTATAGCGATCTGTATTTAACCAAAATTCTATTTACCATGATATTAAAAGAAGATCTTGGGAATTTCCAATAAATGGGAATTACATCATTAACTAATATTGGTTTCTTTTTTCTACCTTCATTTAGCCATTTCTCGCTAATAGGCAAATTAGGAAATCTAATAAGAATATCACCTGTCTTTGGAGGTCTATATATTACCGGTATTTTACCTTGCTTCCATACTATTTCAATTTCGTTTCGATTCGCATTTTCCATGTTGTTCTCCCGTTTTTATAAAACACTAAAAAAAATATAAATATGTAAAAAAAATATAAATAAAAAAGCATGGAATAAAAAGACAAATAAATTTATATTAAGTAAAAAATTAAAATTCGGAGCTTTGAGTGGCAAAAACACTTAACAAGAATCTAAGCGATGCAAGGGTAAACAAAAAAGACGAGTTTTATACTCAGCTTACAGATATAGAGAAAGAATTAAAACATTATAAAGCCCATTTCAAAGACAAAATTGTATTATGCAACTGCGACGATCCAAGAGTTAGTAATTTCTTTCACTTTTTTACATATAATTTTAAGAAATTAGGATTAAAAAAGCTGATAACAACTTGTTATAAAAATCAGACAGCAGATTTATTTAGCCAAAATAATTCAGAGAAAGCTATATATCTTGAATATTCAGGCGAGAAAAATGGCGGAAATGTACCAACTATTGACGAAATAGGAATAAGGCATTTGGAAGGAGATGGGGATTTTCGCAGTGAAGAATGTATTGATCTTTTAAGGCAAGCTGATATTGTTGTTACAAATCCTCCATTTTCTCTTTTTCGTGAATTTGTGGCACAGCTAATTGAATACGATAAAAAATTCTTGATTCTTGGGCATCAAAACGCAATTACCTACAAAGAAACATTTACATTGTTGAAAGACAATAAGATATGGCTGGGTTTTGATAATGGTGGAATAAAGTGGTTTGGAGTGCAAGATCACTATGACATATCTACAGAATCAAGAATAAAAATTGAAAATGGTCAGAAATATTTTAGTATGGGAAGTATAGTATGGTATACGAACCTTGATATACAAAAAAGACATGAAGAATTGATACTCTATAAAAAATATACAAAGGAAGAGTACCCAAATTATGATGGATACAGCATAATAAATATAAACAAAGTCAGCGACATACCAATAGATTATAAGGGTGTAATGGGCGTACCTATAACTTTTATGGATAAATACAATCCCGACCAATTCGAGGTATTGGGAATTGCAAATAGCGCACGATGGATAGGATATGAATGTTATACAAAATTAAACGGTATAAAAATATACAATAGAATTTTGATAAAAAACAAGAGGCTTTAAACTATGAAAATTGAACTCCATGAAATTACCGTACGGGAATTATCAAAAAACTATCAAGATAATGCTGAGAATGGCGTAATAGGATATGATGGCAGACTTGATATTCGTCCTCCTTATCAACGAGAATTTATTTACAAAGATAAGCAAAGGGATGCCGTTATCAGAACAGTAACAAAAGAATTTCCACTAAATGTGATGTATTGGGCTGTTCGGGAAGACGGAAATTACGAAGTAATTGACGGACAACAGCGTACTATTTCAATTTGCCAATATTTAAACAGTGATTTCGCCTATGAAAACAGGTACTTCCATAATTTACAAGATGATGAGAAAGAGCAAATTGAAAATTATAAATTAATGATTTATATTTGTAGCGGAACTGACAGCGAGAAATTAGAATGGTTTAGGACAATAAATATAGCCGGAGAGAAGCTCACTGATCAGGAATTACGAAACGCTGTATATTCTGGTTCGTGGGTTACGGACGCGAAACGCTATTTTAGTAAATCAGGGTGCGCCGCGTTTCAAATTGCAAATGATTATTTAAACGGATCTGCAAATAGACAAGAATACCTTGAAACGGCTATTGATTGGATTTCCGATAACGATATTGAAGAATATATGTCTATTCATCAACACGACCCTAATGCAAATGCCTTATGGATTTATTTTCAGGCCGTTATCACATGGGTAAATACTAATTTCACAACGAAAAGAAAATTTATGAAAGGCGTAGATTGGGGTGAGTTATACAATAAATATAAAGATAAAATCTATAATACCAAAACAATAGAGCAAGAGACGGCTAAGTTGATAAACGATGACGATGTAACAAAAAAGAGTGGAATTTATCCATATATTTTAACTCGTGATGAAAAATATCTATCAATTCGTGCTTTTTCTGACGCAGTAAAGCAAAAGGTGTATGAAAGCCAAAATGGAATATGCGTAAAATGTAGAAAGCACTTTGATATAAATGAAATGGAAGCAGATCATATTAAACCTTGGCATGAAGGCGGAAAAACTATCGAAGATAATTGTCAGTTACTTTGTAAAGACGATAATCGAAGAAAATCGGGTAAATAGAATACTTTTATTATGGAAACCCCCACCCCACAAAAAAGTCTTCTAACCATGAAATGTCCTGTAACGGTCAAGGCTAAAAGCGCCACACCAGTCGTAAAAACCAGTCAGTGATATTTTGCCTATGTTGAAGGTCGTTGCAATTTGTCACTCGTTTCCATTGAGCCAAGTATACCTCTCTGTTACTAACACAGCCTGCGAGGAAGAAGCTAAAACTTTTTGCTTCAAACAAGAATACCTCAGGCTAACTCCAAATCTCCAAAATAAGATTATCTTTCTGCAAACCTTTCTGCAAAATATTCAAACCTTTCTGCAATTTTAACAATGATATTTCAATGAAATTAGCCTCAAAAATGGGATTATCTTTCTGAAAACCTTTCTGCAAATGTCACTTTCTTTCTGCAAACCTTTCTGCAAGTTTCCATACAGGAGCGGTTCTTGATCCGTCGTTTATTATTTTTCCGTTTCGTCTAAGCTTGGTTAACAGGTTTTTGATCTTGTTATCTTTCTGCAAGTCATCGAATGTATCACTAAGCTTTTTATATAGGAGTTCATTGATCTCTTGACGGCTCGCTTTTCCGAAACTATTGAGATAATCAAGAATGAGCTTACTGTAGTAATCATCGTCTTGCGGACGAGATGTGACATAATCAGCTTTCATGTTTGTCACCTTAGCAACTCTCAAAGAAATATGAAAGTTCGGTTTTCTGCCTTCAATAAGCTGAGCTTTTCTCAGTCTTTTTATCATTACTTCCGTTAAAGGAAGCTGTTTCTGTACTCTGTCAAGAGCAATAATATCCTCTAAAGAAAGATCCGGATTCTGTATGAGAAGTTTACTGTAAGCCGGATCAAATATTTTACCGTATATCGAGACTTTGACAACCCCCGGTTCCGATAGATCATAATCAGGCAACGGGAAATATCTTTTAGCCTGTTCCGTATTCATTTCATGAATGCCGTAACCTAAAGTGTCTATCATTTTAAGTTCAGCCATAGCTTGAGCAAGAAATGAATTTCTATAACTGCGGGGTGTTTTTGTTCCGGCTATATAATCCTCAGGATTACCTTCATAAAAGCTTCCCACATTCTCAAAAGAAAGTTTATCTGAATACTCCGTAACGATGATTCGGGAGTTCTTTGTATAATCCTGATGGGCAATACAGTTATGCAGAGCTTCAAGGATAACTCTCTGATCGTATTTTGATACTTCAACAGGTATCAGGCTGTTATCAGGCAGAATTCTGATCTGATAGTTTCTTATCTTTTGATAAAGCTCGGAGGTACATAGTAAAAATGGCGGTGCAAAATGCTCGTAAGCTTTATCTTTGTCAACCAGTTTCCAAGTAATTTGAGCAGGATAGGGAAGAAGGAAATGCGAAGATTCTTTCTTACCGAGCAGTATTAAAGTTGTTCTCGTAATCTTACCCGCTACTGTAAGCCTTGCCCTGTCGAGAAAAACAGGAACAGACCATTTTTTAATCTCAGAATCAGTAAAACGATTAGAATACTTTTTCGCATAAGCATTCCGAGCTTTCTCTATCGCTTCGGGATCAAGATGCTCAAGCGTAGCTTCATCAACTACTTTTGCCGTCCAGTCAGATGCCGAAGTCTGATTCCTTATCTCATCGAGCTTGGTTAATCCTAGAGAAACCAAGCTTTCACCTGAACGGGAATAATAGTGTCCGTTCCAGGAAATCGGAAAGCCTTTTGGCGCGGAAGGAATCTCAAACAAAATTACTCTCAATCCGTCTTTGAAAACTTCGTGAATATTTCGAAAAGTAACTGTAGGCTCAGTATTTTGTGAAATCTGCATTTTCAAGCTTTGCAGTCTCTCCGGTTCCGTTCTATAATCAGTGCCGACAATCTTTCGAGTTTTATTTCGAACGCCAAAAACGAGCCACGCACGATCTTTATTCCTCAGATTAGCTTCATTTGATAAAGCGGAAAAATACTTTCCGATATCCGAAGTCGAAAAATTATCATTCGCTTCCTTGAACTCAATAACCTCGTTTTCCCAAGTTTGTATGAGGTTGGTAAGGATATTATCTAAAATATCTCTCGAGGACATAAATATACCTTAGTATGATTTTTCTTTTGCCATTTCACTCAAAAATCTATCAACTAATTTTAGAGAAAATATTCTGAGATTAGCTATAGATATTATCGCCATAAAAGTTAAATTTCCAAAGCGATCCTGATCTTTAAATTCGATGCTATCTATATCTTTGTTGTTGTTGATAACTACAAATCTGTAATGAGATATAGAATTTCTTATATGTGTTGAGATATCTTTTACGCTATTTGCATTTCCTTCAATAAATTGAATATGTTCCGATGTTATTCCCCAATCTTTTTCTAAGTCCAATTGGCCATGTAATTTTCTTATCCAATGTTGTTGCGGTAAAATAAGAAGTCCAACAAGGCAGTTCAATAACAGTGTAACTTCATATTTTTCTTTATCTTGAATTTGAAACTGGTCATATTGTTCGATTATAATTTTTGTCCGCTTTACGAATTCATATTCTTGCTCTTTAAAGTAACCCATTTAACAACTCTGTTATTATTTAGTAATATATTTAATTTTTTCTTAATCCATTCTTATCTGCTGTAGCTTCAATAAAGCCCATCAGAAATTTATTAATGATTTTAAACTGACCTGAGTACAGATTCAATGTCGTAGGATTTTTACTTCCATGGAATAGGTTATTTCTGAACCTGTAAATAATCAATAAAACACATGTTAATTTATCTTCTTTATTTGTGTTATCGGATAATAAAATATTTTGACATTCTTCAGATTCTTTCTTTTTAAAGAGGAGCTTATAGAATAGAGTATTTATTTCATTATCTTTAACATACCTTTTTTTAAAATAATTGTAAATCTTATCCAATGTCTTATCGGAAATGACCTTATAATATTTATTTGCAAGTGATCTTAGTATCTCGTTATATGGTAATTTTATTTCTTGGGGGGTAATATGTTCGAAAAGATTCCACAATAAAGTGAAATGCAAGACTGGTTTAATGTTTTTCACATCTAATTTAGGCTGAGAAAAATATTTTTTAAGCCATTCTATAACTTCTTTATCTTCCATTTTCTTCTCTCTTTATTTTTTTATTTAGTTCTCGCAATACGGAAACCGTTGGTAACCTTGTCAAAGCCACTAGGTTCGTTTCTTTCGCGGAAAGCGCAACGAATACTATCCTGACTATAGACGAAGTTTCCACCGCGCAAAACACGGTCATTTGGTGTTGTTGTCGGTCCTGTCGGGTCTGTTTGTGTCGTGCTCGGATAAGTATCATACCCGTCCCACACCCATTCCCAAACATTACCTGCTAAATCACAAAGACCGAGCTTACTATTACCAATTGGGTAATTACCTACAACCGTTGTAGCGCTTACATTTTGATTATAATTGCATAAAGTGTTTGATGGTGCGGTTTCACCCCATGGATATGTCCTACCATCGTTGTAACGAGCAGCGTGCTCCCATTCTGCTTCTGTAGGCAGTCTGTAGCCTTCTGTGCTAAAGTTACAAATTACATTATTCCATGGCGGCGAATTTGAAATTGCGGGAATTGGTCCCCATTCTGATGGATCAGTTGAACCGCTAATTGTATAACAAGGTGCAAAGCCCTCAGATATGCTCCGTTTATTGCAATATACTAGTATTGAATACCAAGATACATTATATACAGGATAATTATCACCGACTCCGTAACCATAAGAAGGATTACTACCCATAATATCAGTCCATTCTTTTTGCGTTGTTTCATATTTGCCAAGATAGTAATCTCGTGTAATATTCACAGTATGCACTGGCTCTGCCACCCCGATACTACCCATGTTGAAACTACCAGTCGGGATTAAAATTAATCCCGCAGTTACTGGAATACCTTCGACTTCGTTTGTGTAAGTACTATAAAATGTTGAGTAGAAAGCACGGACTCTGTAATAATAAGTTGTACCAGTTGTTAATCCTGTGTCTGTCCATGAAGTTTCATTCGCATCGATAGATGCAATTCCAATTACCCACGAATCAGAAACTCCGACTTTTCTGTCAATTTCAAAACCTTGCTCACTGTACGAATTATCAACCCAATTTAATGAAATTGTTTTTTCATTTATCGAAGAGCAAGTTAATTCTGTTGGAAATTTCGGCTGTATACCAAATGCTATACTATCAGTATGTTCTTCACCTTCATTATCTTTAGCTCTGATTTTAAGAAAATGATTACCCGAACACAAAACAGGAGTAGAATATTCACAAGTATAAGGGAAATCGGAATCTGATCCAATACCGATATTATCAATATAAAACCTCACTTCCGCAATTGTACCATCTTCGTCATCAGCATCAACATTTATATTGAATGTATCTCCTTCAGTAAAAACTGTATTCTGCAAAGGCGAAGTTATTGAACATGTCGGAGTTTTATTCTCCGGTTCGGTACTGCTGTCTTCACTACAAGACCAGACAATAAGTCCTGTAAATACCATTAAGATAAATAGTAAAATCCAATTTTTCATATTAACCCCCGGTAGGTGTAAATGTCTTTTTCTAAAGGAATGAAATTACTTATTTTACGAAATTCTTTCAACTTAACCTCTTATACTTTAAATACTCATGGTCACTACTCTTATTGCAGAAAGATAATCCCATTTCCTATTTTTTCCAAAGATTTTAATTACATTTCCTTTTTCATTAATTCGAACTGTAGATACTTGGCTCAATGGTTTTTTCTCCTTTCTTCAAATTGCGATGTCCTTCAACGGTCAAGGCTAAAAGCACCACACAAGTCGTATAAACCAGTCAGTGATATTTTGCCTATGTTGTAGGTCGTCGCAATTTGTCACTCGTTCTCATTGAGCCAAGTACTCCTCTCACTCACTAACACAGCCTGCGAGAAGCAGCTATAATTTTAGCTCTACTTAAAAACATTACGGACTTACTCCAAATCTCTAAGAAATGGGATTATTTTTCTGCAAACTTACTCCATAGAATCAAATACTTACTTACCTCTTAGCGTTTTTTAAGTTATCACTTTTTGAGGGTATTTCATAAAGAAATTATTTATCTTCAAGTAACATCATAAATTTTATATTAAGTTCAATTTCTAGTGGAGACCATTCAATAACATTATTTTTTGGTATTACAAAATCAGGGAAATATTTTCGAATTCCTTTAACCAATTTATTTGGAATTACTACACCATGATTTCTATCATGTGCAGTACCGTTGATATTGAGTGCAAATAATTGATTATTTTTTTCGTAAGCATGTAAATGATCCCAGCCAAAATCTGCATGTGATTTGTGAAATTGAATAGAATATTTACCACCTACAGGAATTCCTTTATGCTTGGCTTCATTTAAAATTCCCTCATCTAATGTTTTGAAAATAATGTGAAAAAAAAGATTATCAATTTGGATTGTGCACCATTCGTATTGTTTTATCAGTTCTTCCGAGAGAAATTCTCTATATGTTTTTATAGGAGTCATGTTGTTATCTCTTTATTTTAGTTTTCATTTAACCTTGATATTATTTTACTCCATTGATTACAATATTTTCTTGCGATTTCAATTTTCATGGAAGCAAAACCAGGTTTATTCCCATATTCGTTACCATGTTTTAATCGATATCTTTCTAAATATTGATTTTCTGAATCTTTTAATTCTCTATGAATATCTTCTTGAGTCATAACAAAAAATTCGGGTGCATCTTCAATTTTATATGGAATATGTACAAAAATCCAAAGTTTATCAGAAGGCTCTGGTACACAATTGCCAATATGCCATTTCCCTTTAGATGAAGACTTAACTTCGATAGAAATATAAAAATTTGTTCTCTCAGAAAATGCGATAACATCAGCTTTCTTTGAATTGCCATAAGTAATAGTTCCAAGAATATTCAGTCTGTGTAACTGAGCAGCAACAAGATACTCTCCTGTCATTCCTGTGTGGTATTTATTTGATTGAATCGTAATAATCTAACTCCTCAATAAAATTACTCTGATTTTTTATTTGATATAGAATTTTTAAAACCAGGTGTTCCTTTGAACACAATCGATTTAGTCCAATCATCACTAACTATAGAGTACCTTTCGTATGAAAACCCTTCAGATTGTAGGTAGTTATAAGTGCATGAATCCACAAGCTCAGAGAGTGGATTGAAAAGTTTTACTGTTTCATTATATGTGTTGCTCAGACCATATTGACCTATCGAACCATCGTTTATCATAACTCTCAAAACCGAATCTGGAATTATTTCTTCGTAAGCTGTGCTATTAAGATAATATGATGAGTCCATTATAACGCAATAATGCTGAGGCTTTAAGGTTAAATTATCAAATCCAAAATATTTGATAAGTAAATCATTTTCGGAATTATCCGCTATACTCCATCCTGTGAGATCAATTTGATTATTCGTATTATTAAAAATTTCAATGAATTCGTCTTGATTTTCATCGGAAGAAGGATTAAACATTATTTCTGTTATGATAATATCGTAAATTGGCGTGATAGCTACTTCTTCAGAGTAATTACTTGAAAACTCTCCATAGTAAGCGCAAATTCTGTAACTATATTTTACCTTAGAAATAAGGTTATTGTCAGTCCAAGTAGTTTCATTCGCATTTAAGAGCTGATAATCAGTAATCCATGCGCCGTTATCAACTTTTCTTTCTATTCTGTAACCTTCTTCTCCAATTGAGTTATCATTCCAATTAAGAGTGATTGTATATATGTTTTTTTGAGTTAAAGTAAGATTCGTGGGTGATTTGAATTCATTATCGAATGTTTTACTTGTGGGTAAAGATTCAAAATCACCTGCCACAGTTTTAATTCTATAATCATAAATATTGTTAATCAACAGACCTGAATCTACCCACGTTTTAGAATGAGTATCGGAACCGGGAATCTCAGCAATTGTTGTAAAGGCAGTTTCTGAAGACAACTTACGCTCAATTAAAAATTTTTCTTCACCGAGCGTATTGTCTACCCAAGATAGATTTATTGAGAAAAGGTCATTTTGAGTGAAATTAATATTTGATGGTGGGAGTAATGAATTGTCTATAGCACTGGTTAAAATAGAATCACTTGAATTAATGCCTTTATAGCCATATACTCTGTACATAAGGAATTCATTGATCTGAGCATCACTATCACTCCAGTTAGTAATATTTTCACCAACTGTTCCATAACCAATTATCCAGTCTGTATTGCCAACTTTTTTATCAATTTTAAATCCGTCTTCTTCTGTGCTTGATTCAAGCCAGTTTAATCGAATAGTTGAAATATCAATTTTTGTGTATGTAAGATTATAAGGAGCAGGAAAATCGATCAAATAGCTAGAGGTAGAATAATCAGAATCGTAGATATCTGCGAATGCTTTAACTTTGTAGCTAACTGAACTAAATCCTTTTTTGCTGATAGTACTATCAATAAAAGTATTTGCAGTGGTAGTGATTATATCAATGAAATCACCTTCGTCAATCTTTCTCTCGATCTTAAAACCTTGTTCGTCACTAGAATTATCAGACCAATTCAAAGTGAAAGTATATACATTATTCTGAGTTAACTGAAGATTCGAAGGACTAAAAGGTTTTATACCAAAAGGAACATTTATCTGTGATTCTGCACCTTGATCATCCTCAACAGCAATAAGAATATTATGGGAGCCAGCTAAAAGGCTATTAGTTAAGATTTTTGTATCATAAGGAAAGACTTGTACTGAAGCTACACCTACACTATCAAGAAAAAATCTGACTTCTTTTATATCTCCGTCAGGATCCTCAGCATTTACTTTAACTGTGATAGTGTCACCGCTATAAAAACCTGAATAATTAGCTGGTGTAATAATCGCGCATTCCGGGGCTAGATTCGTAGGTTCTGATGTATTATCATCACTGCCGCAAGACCAAAAAAACAGACTGGTCGAGATAAGTGTAATCAGAAACATTAGAAACTTTTTCATTTTATACCCCAACTGTTATTTATAATTTTTTCCAACTTTTCCTCAAATACTTAAATACTCATGTCTCATGGTTCTTAAATCCTATTGCAGAAAGATAATCCCATTTCCTATTTTTTCAAAGACTATTATATTCATTTTCTTTCTTCTTTTTTTGAACTCAGATACTTGGCTCAATGGTCTTTTCTCCTTTCTTCAAATTGCGATGTCCTACAACGGTCATGGCTAAAAGCACCCACAAGTCACACAAACCAGTCAGTGTCATGTAGCCAATGTTATGGGATAGTAGTAATTAGCCACTCATCAGGTTTATTGAGCACACTTTTATTGCCACTCTCCAAGTGAGTATGGCTACGTACCTTATAAATGCCCTTTATTTCTCCATCCACTGGTTGGAGAATTTCAATTCTCGCGCCGATGGTTCGAGAAATGTAATCATATTAATTTGATATTTCAATGTACAAGGGTTAAATTTCTCTGAGAAAAAGCTAAGTATTGTTTAAGGATTCTGAAATGACTACAAAAAAAAGTGAAATAATCTCGGCAGACTATGAGACAACGCTGAAAACTATAATCAAAAGGATTAACAAAGCCAGACTGTCGATGTTAAAGAAGGTTAACAAGGAAACCGTATTACTGTATTGGTTCATAGGTAATACTGTTAGCGATAAGATCAAAACCGAATCGTGGGGAGATTCTACAGTTGAAAGGTTATCAAAAGACCTTCAGAATAATTATCCCGGCGTAAGGGGATTTTCGTCAAGAAACATTTGGTATATGAAAAAATTCTACGAATCATATTACGAAAATTCATTACTGCAACCGCTGGTCGCAGAAATAGGATGGGTACAAAATTGTATTATTCTTGAGAAATGCAAAGATGAAAAAGAAAAAGAATTTTATATCAGAAGTGTAACCAAGACGGGATGGTCAAAAAACGATCTTAAAGAAAAAATATCGGAACATTATTATCAGAATAAGCTGCTGGTGCAGAATAATTTTTCTGATACTGTGCCATCTGATCTGAGAGCAAGAACTGCATGGGAATTCATTGACGATTATGCAATTGAGATAATAAATCCCGATCAACCGATAGCTGAAAAAGAACTTGAAAACAGTATAGTGAAGAATATTGTGGACTTTTTAAGCGATATGGGAGGCAGTTTTGCTTTTGTGGGCAGACAATTCAGGATTGAATACAGAGAGAAAGAGTATTTTATAGATCTTCTGTTTTTTAATCTCGATCTGAACTGCTATGTGGCCGTTGAGCTTAAAGCCAGAGAGTTTGATCCTAAAGATCTCGGTCAGTTGCAGATGTATTTACTTGCTGCGAACGAAACGATTAGAAAAAAAGATCAGAATCAGACCATCGGCATACTAATTTGCAGAGATAAAGACAGAATGGTGGTCGAATACTTGCTCGGATCTCAGAAACAGCCTATTGGAGTTTCTACATACAATAAATTCAGAAAGCTTAAACAAATACCAAAAGAAATCGCCAAATATCTGCCATCTGAAGAGGAGATTATAAAGAGGCTTGGTTATATTCCAAATAAACCTGAAATTAAAAACAACTTAGACAGATGAATTCTGCAACCGGTGGTTGCAGTAATAAGAAGCTCAATAAACCCTCACTAGAATTCTAATTACTATTTCCCACAACGGTCATGGCTATAAGACGAAATTAGATTTGCTATACCTAAGAACAGAATACAAATACCTAATATGTTGAAAGTTACCGATACTGTCAAGTATAATTCCCTTAAAATGCCTAAATCTAATTTCGTACATATAGCCAATGTTAGCCTTCGTTTATTTTTAACGAGAATACTTTCAATCCTATGTGGCAATATATATGTGGCAATTTAACATTTTCTTTCTATAAAATAAAGAAATACCTTTGATTTTAATAAAACATATATTATATTCTAGAATTATAATTAAAAAAAAAGTAGGAGAGTGCGGTGAAACTACTTACAACTACGATGTACATTTTTATTTATGTTTCATTACTGTATCCGTTAGGATGGGAGCGGGTATATCCTGAAATCACGTGCAAAGTCAGAGAGATCAAGTATCTATCTGCGGATGACCCGTTTTCTGCTGTATTTGCATTAGATAAAGATGGGATCGGATATTACAAAGATTCTGTTTTACAGAAATTTGATTACGACTCACTACCTTTGATTTCTGTTGAGTTTACCGACAGTCTGTCTGATGAATTTCTTTGTGTAATGGGTAATGGCTCTGAAAGCGATGGGTTATATAAATTCAGCAAAGAATCAGGAACGTTTAGTTTGTTGCTTTCTTCAGATTCACCAAATTTTGTTCGAAAACTAGATGACGGTAAATACTATTTCGGATCAAAAGAAGGATTGTTTTATTCTGACGATCTGAATAATTGGCACAGCTTAGATTCTTTAAACGGGAAAAACATATTTGACGCGTCATATATAAGCTATCTGAATACGCTAAATGCCACCGACGGTGATCAATTATATATTTTCGAAAACGACACACTTGCCACTATTAATCCGGATTTGTGGATAACAGATTTGTTTGGGGATTATATTAGTTTAAAAGGAGGCAGTTATTCGGACGGAATTTATTGGGCAAGTAAGGAATTTCAATTGCTCGACTATGTCTTCAATCCTGATATTATGGGATGTTATATAGATCCTAGCGAACTTATATTACTAGTTGTTTGTCAAGCAGATAATAAAATCTATAGCCGTGATCTAGGAGAACCGGGTGGCTTTTATGAAATAGGAAAATGTACTTTTAGTTATGATTCAATTTATTGTATTAATCAATATCCTGTAACACAAGACTGGGAGTTCAGATTCTTTATCGGTACCGATACCGGAGTTTATATGTATGAAGATTTCGTAGGTATTGAAGAAAATGGAAATGATATAGATGATTATGAACTTAACCAGAATTATCCAAACCCGTTCAATAGCGAGACACATATTACAATCAATCTTGAGAAATCATCTTTTGTCGAACTTAACATTTTCAATTCGAAAAGTGAAATTGTTCAGAATCTAATCAATGAAAAGCTAAATAAAGGCAATCACAACATCAAATTCAAAGCAAATAATATAAATTCGGGAATCTACTTTTATAAACTTAATATTGATGGGGTTGCTAAACAAACAAGGAAAATGTTGTATCTTAAGTAAATTTCAAATGGCGATGTTATTCTGCAGGGAATAAAAAAATAAAAACAAGTGATGATGAGGGGGCAATATGTTTAAAAGATGTAAAAGAAGTTTTTTAGTAGTGATAATGTTCTTTTGTGTTACTTTGACTTCGTTGTTAGTATCGCAAGAAAATCCTTTTCGAATCACACCTGATATTAGATTCTCCCCTAATGTCAAAATATACAATTTTGATTATCCTTTTCATGGAGTCGAGGATGGTAAGTTTTATTTGGATTTTGAATTGACAATTCCGAAAGATGGAAGTTATAGAGTAACAACATTTTCAGCTACATCAGGTACTGATGATACAGATACGGTTCTAAGAAATTATGGTATTGATGGATATTCAGGAGAACCTGATGAGGAAAATGATAATTATAACGATGATGATTTATTCTCAAAAATAGAAATTAGTCTTGAAGGTTGTTTAAAAGGAGAAAAATATTTTTTCCGTGTACTACCAAATGATGCGAGCCAAAATTTCAGATCGTTTGGAATTTGCTACGAGTGTACAGAAATAAAAGAGCCTAAAAAATTTCTCATAGGTATGTATACATATGATTACGATAATTCAACTAATTCATATGCCGAGCCGTGGTATAATGATTTATTAATAGGCCATGATGATAATTATTTGTCTCAAATAGAAATGTATAATTTTAATACAATTGTACCTATTCACCAGTTGAGGTTCCCTGATTATCAACTTGTCGATGCTACGAATAAGCCAGATAGGAGTTTTCTAGATCGGGCACTTAATCATGGTTTAGACGTTATTTTGTCATCACCAGTAATCGATAGGGTTGGTATGCATGAGCCATGGTGCACGGAAATACCTTATGATAGTCTAAATGCTATTGAAGAAATGAAATATTGGAATGGGCACCCCGCAGTTATAGCATATAATGTAGCAGATGAACCAGAATGGGAGGAAGGAGTATATACTGGAGAATTAGATCTCATTGAGAAAATAAATAATAATCTGAAAAGTAATTCAAATAAAGGAAGATTTGTTAATTTGTTGCCTTTATGGGTACCAGAATGGAGATATCATCATACATATCCGAAAACCGGAGAATCTTGGGCGGATCCACCTTACGAATGTGATGAATTTTATACGGATTGGTTAGATTCATACATCGAGAAATGTAGCCCATCATATCTTATTTCCGATTATTATGTTTGGGCAGACGGTCCATTCCATACTCCAACTAGTATCAATGAATCTGGCATAGTGAATTTTTATTATCATAATCAATGTTTTGCGAAAGCATCAGAACTAAATAATCTTGATTACTTAGCAATTGTTTGTACATGGAAAAGATGTAAGCCAAATATTTATGCTTTTGAAACGAAAAATGCAAAGCAATATGATTACGAGAATTATGTACCTCTCTTTCATGGAGCGAAAGGAATACTCTACTGGGAAAGAGAGCTTGGTACAATAGGACTAAGTGCCTGGGATGTATTAGACACCAGTATAAAGCAGCACATTGGTGCTTTTCATAAGAAAATACTGGATCATCAAGATGTGATATTGGATCTAAAATACATGGCTTCATATCATCAGTCTCTAAAATCTACTATTTATGTAGATCCTGTGAATCCGAGTAATATTTATTATGATAGAATCTTAGATGAATGTGACTGGTTGGATTTTAAAGCTAATAGTACCGCTCAACAATATTTTAATATAGAAAATACTTTTGGATGGAAGAGTGGTTCACCTACTGATCAGATTGCGATTTCATTCATGAAAGACAGTAAAGGGAATGATTATTTTTGGTTATTAAACAAAAATTATTTTGATAATGGAATTGATTTTAAAATCAATTTTTCAAATCTTGTAAACTTAACAGATGTATTCAGTGGTGAAAATAGTGATTGTGTTTACAAAGATGTCCATTTGAATGCCTGTGAAGCTAAATTGTTTAAAATCAACAGATCATTTGAAATTAATGGAATTGTAAGGGTACCAACAGGATATTCAATATTGATGAAAAATGGCGAATTACTTAGATTTGTTGATGGCTCAGAGTTGATTGTTGAAGATGGCGGAAACTTTATTCTGGAAGAAGGCGCAAATATACAAATCAAAGGAAGCGCGAAAATTCAAGGTAATGCTCAAATAAATAGCGGAGCCAGTATAAGTATATTAGATAAATCAAGTTTAAACTTGCAGCTTTCACAATTGACTATACACTCCAATACTGATATCGAGATAGGGAAGAGTGCCAAACTGATAATAGCGAACGGAACGAATTTTATTGCAGAGCAAGGATCAGGATTTATTGTAGATGAAAGCTCCGAGATTGTAGTTTCGACCAAAGGTTATTTCACAGCTACAGGAACACCATTTACATACATTGCCGATACAGGAAAATGGCTTGGTATAAACTGCATTGGAGGAAGTACGATTGATTTGAATGATGTAAATATAAGCGAAGCAGAAACAGGTGTGAAAGGGATATATAATTATAAATTCAATGTCAGAAATTCTGTCTTTACAGGATGTGACAATGGAATTTCGGTTGCTGAGCTTGTCCCGAATGTAAATTATAATATTACAGGAAATATTCTTACAGGCACAAAGAACGGAACGGGAATTTCTATTACAAGCTCTAACGGCGTATTTGAAAACAATGATATTAGCTTTTTCTTATACGGAGCCAGATTAACAATGTGTTCACCCGTTTTAAAAAGAAATAAGATATGGGGTAATAAGGTATTCGGAATTTTAGTAAGCGGTCAGAATGCAATACCTCAGCTTATAAATACCGACACAAATCAGTTGTTGTTTCTGAACAATGAGATTGTCAGCAACGGAAATACATACTGGAATCCTTCTCCGTTATTCTTAAGTGCGCAAATCGGGATTATACCGTATTCAAGCATATATATGCATAACGGTAAGAACCACATCTATTCCGGCATTTTTAACAGCACTCCTGTAATTCCGTGCATTTCCGTAGCTAATATGATCTCAAGTGCAAATCAGAATATTGTAATTGATGCAGAAAATAATTACTGGGGATCAAGTACAGTAAATGACGATTTCTTCTTTGAAGAGCATTTTCAATATTCGATAGACTATACGCCATACTATATTACACCTGATGGAGCAATTGATCCTGATAATCCTGCATCCCAGTCAACAAATGTAGAAAACACATTGATATCCAATGCAATCAGACTTGAATCGCTTGAGAACAACACACCTGCTATCAAGCTTTATGAGCATATTATTAAAAAATATGTCGATTCTCCCGAGTACTATATCGCGATGGCAAGGCTGCCATATCTTTATGCTAAGGAAGAGCTTGATAATACGCAACTCATTACACTTTACGATGAAGCATTACAATCGGTTGAGACAAGTAATAAAAAGTTCTTTAAAGGGATGAAAGTCGCTACGCACATCAAAGGCAAGAGGTATGATGATGCGATAACGATCGCGGAAGAAATGAAAACCGAAGCGGAATTTGAAGAAGAAGTAATACTTGCAGATATCAATATCGCTATAGCAAATCTCTTAAAAAATATGGAAAGCAAAGGGAGAAGCGAGAGTGATTACACATCTAATCTGATGAATCTCCTAAACAAACTAAACGGAACTCAAGAAAACGGTACACCTGAGGAAGTAGCAGATAAGATTGCGTTACCGTCCGAAGTATCATTATACCAAAACTATCCAAACCCGTTTAATCCTGTTACACAGATCAGATTTGATTTGGCTAAAACTTCTGATGTGAAACTGAAAGTTTACAACATAGGCGGACAGGTAGTCGCAGAACTCGCTGATGGAGTTATGAATGTCGGAAACCATGCTGTAGATTTTGATGGAAGCAGACTCAATTCAGGTGTGTACTATTACACATTAGAAGTAAACGGAAAGTCTTATACCCACAAGATGATCCTCATGAAATAATAAGTAGCTATAAACACTCTTAAATCGAGGCGGTGGAAACCGCCTCTTTCTTTTGTCCTAAATTGCCACATATATTGCCACATAGGAACTAGAATAAAAAATTAATGGAGGCTAACGGTCATGGCTATAAGACGAAATTAGATGGCTATAACCAAGAACAGAATACAAAGGTTTAATATGTCAAAAGATACCGATACTGTCAAGCATAATTCCCCGTAAACTGCATAAATCTAATTTCGTACATATAGCCAATGTTAGCCTTCGTTCATTTTTTACATATCATTCTTACAACCCTATGTGGCAATATATATATGTGGCAATTTAGCATAAAACATTTGAGAAGTATAGAAGTACCTTATAATATTCTATGTAAGTTAGCACAAAACTAAAAAAATACTTGAGAAATATCTTGACTAATAAAATAAAAAAAATTAGTTTTATTTACAAATTATTTCGGAGCTGAACTTGAAGAATGCTATTATTTCTATCTTTTTTGTTATTATTGATATTTACGCTTTCACAACCTTCGAGAAGAATTTAGGTGCTGAGTGGGATGATCATGGTAATTCTGTATGCCAAACTACAGACGGCGATTACTTGATCGCTGCGGATATGATAGATTCTCTTGATTATACATACACTTTTTTTATCATGTCAAAGATATTCTCTAACGGAGAACCAAGTTGGCTCAGGTGGGTAACTGGCGCTGTTTTTACTGATGTAAGTTATCCCTACAATGTCGGTTATTCTGTAATTGAATCAAATGATGGTGGGTGCGTCATAGCAGGAAGTATTGATAAAGTGAATATGGGTTGTATGCTTACAGAAGTGTTTGTATTAAAAACTGATACAAATGGAGATATTATCTGGTATTATCAAGATAATAATGACGGTCAAATCCCCAGCATAGCATTCCAAATCATCCAAACGAAAGATAATGGTTATATTTTAATCTGTGGTTATCGTGATGGATTCATGTCTGATTTTTTAATAAAACTAAATGCAGAAGGTAAGGAAGAGTGGAGAAAGAAATATTACCAAATGATAAACGGAAGATCAATACTGGAGAACCCATTTGGCGGTTTCGCATTCATTGGTACTAAAGAAGATGAATCTGAGAATACAGTACTCACTTTAGTGAAGACTGATTCTATGGCAAATGAAATATGGAGTAAAACATACAACGGTTTATTCACATTTAGCATGGGATATTCATTAAAAAGTACAGCAGATGACGGTTATATAATCTTCGGGATGACAAATCAGGAAGCTGATGGTAACCTTGCACGGCTGATAAAAACCGACGAAAACGGCGAAATTATATGGGACAAATATTACGGGAACTTAGAAGATGCTGATGAAAACACTGTCGGTCGCTACATGGACATTACTACAGATGGCGGATATATCTTAACCGGATATACTGAAAATATATCAACTGGTTTAGCGGATGCATGGTTGATCAAAACCGACTCCGAAGGAAATGTGATTTGGAAAAAAATATACGGTCGAGAAAGAGATGACAGATTTTATTCTGTGATTCAAACAGCTGACGGCGGATATATAATGACAGGTTATACGGATTCATTTGGTTTCGGTGGTAAAGATGTTTGGGTAGTTAAAACAGATGAAAACGGTACTGATATCGAAAATCCGTCTATTCCTCAAACAACAGAACTCTACCAGAACTATCCTAATCCGTTCAATCCCGATACCGAAATTAGCTATTTTTTATCTGAAGATGCGCAAGTGAAAATAAGTATAAACAATATAAAAGGCGAGTTAGTCGGAGAACTTATTAATACGAGAGTAAATGCAGGTAATCATTCAGTTCTATTTAACGGTTCAGCTCTTTCATCAGGATTATATCTCTATACACTTGAAGTAAATGGAATGATTATACAAAGTAAAAAAATGTTGATGCTAAAGTAAAAAAAGGAGTCGGTTATGAGAAGCAGGTCTTTGTTAGCACTGGTTACTGTTCTGATGCTGAGTTGTGTTGGCTTTCTGACGAAGCTTTATTGCCAAGATGAAGAAATACCACCTGTCCCAAGGGAACCATATTTGCTTACGCCTGATGTTAAATATTCTCCTGCAGTGAAAGTATATAACTTCAGTGATAACCGCCATGGTGAAATCGACGGTGTTAATTATGTTAATTTCGACTTGGTAATTCCAAAAGACGGTAAATATGAGGTGTCAACTTTTTCAGCTTTTTTTGTCTCAGGTGACCTGACAGATACATTTATCAAGAATTATGGCGTAAATGAGTATACAGGAGATCCTGTTGGAGAAGATGATGACAGTGGAGAAGATAATTTCTCAAGAATAGAATTTGAAGCATCCAAAGGAGAAAGATATTATTTCCGTGTTTCACCAAATGATGCAAGTCAGAACAACAGATCATTTGGCATTTGTTATGAGTGCAGAGAAATAAAAGAACCTAAGAAATTTCTAATAGGCATGTACACTCATGATTTTGATAATCCTCAAGCTATTGCAGACATTGCCAATGGAGACTGTACCATTTCCGAGTTTGAAGAATTCAATAATATTCTTATAGGAAATGACGATATCTATCTGCAGAAATTATCGGATTATAATTTTAATTGCATTATTCCGCATCATCAATTAAAAAAACCATATTTCCAAGAAGTTTTACCAACTTCTACAGCAAGACCTGATAGAAGTTTTCTCGATCGGGCATTGGCGCATGGTCTTGATGTAATAATTGCTGCGCCGGGTATAGATATTGGCGCGGGAACAAATACGTTGGTTTACAATTCTGCAACTGGAATTGAGACCATTAAATATTTTGATGGGCATCCTGCAATATCTTTTTATCATGTGTACGATGAGCCGCATTATCATCCGATTAACGATCCTGACCTATTCAGAGATATAAGTACTGTTGGAGATGATATAAAAAACGCAAACTCTTTTAAGAATAAGTATGTAAGTATTTACCCGATTTGGGCAAAGAAAAGTCAATTTTATACAGGTGACGATGGACCTGCTGTGTATTTTACTGCCCAAGAGTTTATAGATGAATGGTTAGGAAAATATATCAGCGTATGTAAACCAGCTCAACTAACTTTCGGATATTATTTATTCCCAGATGGATCTCCAGATGGAATACTAAACGATAAAATTAAAACAGAGTTCATTTATAATTATCAAATTATTTCAAGAGTGGCATCAGATAAAAACATAGATTTTATAGCTACGCTAACTCCATGGAAGAAAATTCAAATCTCTCCACTATGTTTAGAAACGAACTCTATTAAAGAATACAATTATTTAGTAAATACAGCATTGCTTCATGGAGTCAAAGGAATTATTTATTGGGCAAGAGAACTTAATTCTGGTACATATGATCCTGAATTACTACAAAATTCGTGGGATTTAAGAACTGATGAAGCCACAAAAATAGAACTTGGTAATTTGCATGGTAAATTGTTAAGCAGACAAGAAATTTTATTAGATCTAAAATATAAAAATTCTTTCCATGTTACAGAGCAATCCACAATATGGCCATCATTTAATGATGTTCTACTGCCTGAATGCGTTTGGTCTAAATTTGAAATTAATTCAACTGCTCTAAAATATTTCAATGTCAATACACCTTTTTCTCATACTGAGGGAACACCTATTGAGAATTTAGCTATATCATTTCTTACTGACAGCGATAATAATGATTATTTTTGGATTTTTAATAAAAATTACTTAGGCGATTACATTGATTTTAAAATTAATTTTTCAAATCTTGTAAACTTGACAGATGTATTCAGTGGTGAAAATAGCGATTGTGTTTACAAAGATGTCCGTTTAAATGCCTGTGAAGCTAAATTGTTTAAAATAAACAGATCATTTGAAATTAATGGAATTGTAAGGGTGCCAACTGGATATTCAATATTGATGAAAAGTGGCGAATTGCTTAGATTTATTGACGGCTCAGAACTGATAGTTGAAGATGGTGGTAACTTTATTCTGGAAGAAGGCTCAAATATACAAATTAATGGAAGCGCAAAAATTCAAGGTAATGCTCAAATCTTCAGCGGTGCCAATGTAAGTATATCAGATAAGTCAAGTTTAAACTTGCAGCTTTCACAATTAGCTATACATTCCGGTACTAGTATCGAGATAGGGAAGAGTGCCAAACTGATAATAGCGAACGGTACGAATTTTATTGCTGAGCAAGGATCAGGATTTATAGCAGATGAAAGCTCCGAGATTGTAGTTTCGACCAAAGGTTATTTCACTGCTGTAGGAACACCATTTACATACATTGGCGATACAGGAAAATGGCTAGGCATAAACTGCACTGGAGGCAGTACGATTGATTTGAATAATGTAAATATAAACGAAGCAGAAACAGGTGTGAAAGGAATATATAATTACAAATTCAATGTCAGAAATTCTGTGTTTACAGGATGTGATAACGGAATTTCGGTAACTGAGATAGTACCGAATGTAAATTATAACATCACAGGAAATACTCTTACAGGTACAAAGAACGGAACAGGTATTTCTATTACAAGCTCTAACGGCGTATTTGAAAATAATGATATTAGCTTTTTCTTATACGGAACCAGACTAACGATGTGTTCACCCTTTTTAAAAAGAAATAAGATATGGGGTAACAAAGTATTCGGTATTCTAGTAAGCGGTCAGAATGCTATACCGCAGCTTATAAATACCGACACAAATCAATTACTGTTCCTGAACAATGAGATTATCAGCAACGGAAATACTAACTGGAATCCTTCCAGTATATTTTTAAGTGCGCAAATCGGGATTATACCGTATTCAAGCATATATATGCATAACGGTAAGAACCACATCTATTCCGGCATTTTTAACAGCACTCCTGTAATTCCGTGCATTTCCGTAGCTAATATGATCTCAAGTGCAAATCAGAATATTGTAATTGATGCAGAAAATAATTACTGGGGATCAAGTACAGTAAATGACGATTTCTTCTTTGAAGAACATTTTCAATATTCGATAGATTATATACCATACTATATTTCACCTGACGGAGCTATTGATCCTGATAATCCTGCATCCCAGTCAACAACTGTCGAAAACACATTGATTTCCAATGCAATCAGGCTGGAATCGCTTGAAAACAACACACCTGCTATAAAGCTTTATGAGCATATTATTAAAAAATATGTCGATTCTCCCGAGTACTATATAGCGATGGCAAGGCTGCCTTATCTGTACGCAAAGGAAGAGCTTGATAATACGCAACTAATATCACTTTACGATGAAGCGTTACAATCGGTTGAGACAAATAATAAAAAATTCTTTAAAGGGATGAAAGTCGCTACGCACATCAAAGGAAAAAGGTATGATGATGCGATAACGATCGCAGAAGAAATGAAAACTGAAGCGGAATTTGAGGAGGAAGTAATCCTTGCGGACATCAATATTGCTATAGCGAATCTCTTAAAAAATATGGAGAGTAAGGGGAGAAGCGAGAGTGATTATACATCAGAACTGATGAATCTACTTAACAAACTGAATGGTACTCAGGAGAACGGTACACCTGAGGATGTGGCAGACGCAATTGCGTTACCGTCTGAAGTATCATTATATCAGAACTACCCGAACCCGTTCAATCCAGTAACACAGATCAAGTTTGACCTAACAGGAACCAGTAATGTGAGATTAAGTGTCTTTAATGTTAGTGGACAACTTGTATCTGAACTTACGAATAAAACAATGAACGCAGGATCACATACATTTGAATTCGACGGGAGCAGACTTAATTCGGGTGTGTATTATTACACATTAGAAGTAAACGGAAAATCTTATACCCAGAAGATGATCCTCATGAAATAATAATCAGCTATAAATACTCTTATATCGAGGCGGTGAGAACCGCCTCTTTCTTTTGTCCTAAATTGCCACATATATATATTGCCACATAGGGTCTAGAATAAAAAATTAATGGAGGCTAACGGTCATGGCTAAAAGCACCCCACAAGTCACATTGAACCAGTAAGTGTCATGTAGCCAATGTTAGCAAGCGTTTGTTTCTTCACCGAGTACTTAAACATGTAATCCCTTTTTGGCAAAATTATTTTAGGAACAGCATCTTTTTTGTGAATACTGTTTTATTATTTACTTTCAAAGAATAAAAATATACACCTGATACGAGATTGTCCGCGTTTAAATTTACTGAATGGTGACCTTTACTCATTTTTTGATTCTTGATGTTTTTTATGAGTTCCCCTTTAGAGTTAAAAATATTTAGCTGGACATGGCAAGATTTATCAAGCCTAAAATCTATGATTGTTTCATTATTGAAAGGATTCGGATAGTTTTGATATAGAACCGGTTCGTTAGGTAGCTGAGTAGTCGTATTTTCTAACCCGGTCGTCGATTTTACGCTTCGATATACTCCACCGTCGGTAGCCAGATACACATAGCCGTCAGGAGAGATTGCAATATCATTAATTCCACCAGCTCCGCCTTCACTTAATTCTCCTCCCAACCCTTCATTTATAAATGTCCAAGTATCCCCATGATCGCTACTATAAGCGATCCCTAGAAATCCCCAGTCATCGCTTAATCCGGCGAATATTTCGTCATCGTTGTTTATTGCCATTGATCTTACATACACTCCATTGCCTGCAACTTGTTGAAAACTGGTACCGTTATCTGTTGATCTGAGTATCCTACCGCCTCCCAGTGTCCCATGTCCAAGTGTTCCGATAAATATTCTACCTTCAGAATCAACATTAATAGCTCTAATAAAATGGTTTAAAAGGGCAGAATCAGGTCCTTCCCATGTGTCTCCGTTATCAAACGATTTGTATAAGCCGCCTTCAAACATAAAATCAATCGAACCAGCATAAAGCGTACCCATAGAATCTGCTGCTATTGCATAAAAAGGTTCTGTACTTGTATCTGTTTCCAGTACGATTGTAGTATCTTTTAGATTCTCGTCTGCTTTTATAACTCTACCACCTGTAAGAAAATAAAAATTATGTTTAATTTTTGACATGGTCATGAATCTTAAATCAAGTAATTTCCTTAAATCACTTGAATCCCTATGTACAACATATAATGAATCCATTGATCTTACATATAGATAATTGCCATCGTCACTAATATATTCAACTCCACCGATTGTATGCGGGTAATTTAAAATATCAGGATAATTTTCCCATGTAATCCCTTTGTCTAGTGATCTAAAAGAATAATTAGGGGTTTCACTTTTTGTAATGTATATTTCATCTTGCGATGAGTAATACATTTTATCAGCACCTTCATTAAACCCCAGTTTCATCCAAAAATCTTCTGCAATGCAAATTGAAAAAAATGAAACTAATATAAATACAAACAAATAAAACTTAGGATTATTTACCATAAATTATCTCCTCAAAACAATGTAATATAAGAATATTTTTGTACATTTGTTCACCTATTTTACTTTCTAAATCAAAAACTGCCAAAAAGGGATTAAAAGAAATTAATGCTTGCTAACGGTCAGGGAAAAAAGCGCGGTAAATAACATTCCCCTCGCCGTGTCATTTTTCCCATGTTAGGGGTCTGTAGTGATTATCTCTCGTCGGGTTATTGAGCTATTACTTTTTATTTCTACAATTCTATTAATGAACACCTCGTGATGCAAAGCAAGATTTGCTACAGACCGGAGTTTTTTAAAATCTCGTACCGATGGTTCGAGAATTGATTTGGGATTATATTTCAATGGTTACTCTATACGGTTGATTTTTTCATTTATCTCTTCAGGAGAAGGTAGGAGATTTTCATATTCAGGGGGTAACTTTGCCGTGAGACTGTAAGTGGAAACACCGATTGGCATAGTGCTTGATTTTAGAGAGTATTCAACGATTGTTCTGCTTTTAGATTTACAGATTATGATTCCGATAGCATCATTTTCGTCAGGATGTTTTACTTTATCATTGAGAACTGACAGATAAAATTCCATTTTACCTTTATACTCGGGTTTAAAATCACCTATCTTAAGTTCAACCGCAATTAGACTTCTAAGTTGTCTATGATATAAAAGGAGATCTATAAAATATTCCTGTCGGTCAACTTCTAAACGATACTGATTGCCAATGAATGCGAAATCGCTACCCATCTGCATTAAAAATGCCCTGATATTTTTAATTATTGAAGTCTCTAGTTCTCTTTCACTGTGTTCATCAGCGAGATCAAGAAGTTCGAAATTATACTGATCCTTAACTGATAATATAGCCTGATTTTTCAGATGGTCAGGTAATACTTGATCGTAATTCGTTTGGTTCAAAAGGTACTTTTCATAGGATTTGTTTTCAATCTGGTGAGTTAAAACACTTTTAGTCCATCCGTATTTCTTTGTTGTCAAAATATAAAATCTTCTCTCCTGGACTTCTTTACATTTTTTCATTATAGCTATATTTTTAGTCCAGCTAATTTCTCGTACCAATGGTTCGAGAATTTTATTTGAGCTGTATTCGTTATAAAATTGAGCCATCAACCAGAGGTTAGCAACTGAGAAACCACTCGAACCTGGAAATTCCTCCTGAAGTTCTTTCGAGAGCGTAGGAACAACTGATTCGCCCCAACTCTCATTCTGTTTTTCGGAGATAGACTTTCCAATATCCCAGTAAAGATTGATCAAAGTAGTGTTTACAAATTTCATAGCTTCATACTGTGCCGATCGTACTCGCTCTTTGATCTCAGTTATGAAAGAAATTTGTTCTTTGGTTATGGTGATTTTGTTTGACATAGTTTTGCCTTAGTGAAAATTAAACTTGTTATTATTTGTCTTAATCTCTGATTTATCTAAAGGAGAAAAGGCTTTTTGAAGTTCTTCTTTTAGATTATTATTAATATATATACAGTAGGATAAAAGAGTTGTTACGATTAAAATGATAACATATAAAACTCTATTTCTTGAAAATATCTTTTTATTCTTAAGTTTCCATAAAAATTCTCCATCTCTAACTCTATTCCATTCATTTTTTAAAATATCTTGCATTAAGATTGCTATTTCTTTTTTATCTTTCTCGTAAGATTGTCTTTGATTTTCTTTTTCAAAATACTTTTCC
>ENA-UPTA01000828-UPTA01000828.1-activated-sludge-metagenome-genome-assembly--contig:-NODE-828-length-35621-cov-9.871478_pt1 | contig 35621 bp, 32 predicted proteins | sample MGYA00238184_ERZ773361 | MGnify/ENA primary metagenome ERZ773361 (study PRJEB29100, sample SAMN05720205) | activated sludge metagenome | isolation source: anaerobic digester from wastewater... | reverse complement strand
TGTAACCCGCACCCAGATTGGCTTGCAGGGCATTGGTTTTGACAATGAACACGCGCGCGCATAAACGGGCAATAAAAAACCCGCCATTTTGGCGGGTTTTTGCTAAGCTGGTTAAAGCTTATTTGTTCATCACGTACATTGTTACTTCAAAGCCGAAACGCATTTCGGTAGCAGCTGGTTTTGTCCACATAATGATCTCCTTATTTAGTTCAAACCCATCAGCATTGATGTGCTTGTATGACTGGTATACTACGCCGTTGTTTCGCCATCCACTTGTGCGCTTCTCGTAATTTAACCTCATGATTTTACGTAATAGCACACAACCATTTTTGAAGCAATTCAGAAGCCAGCCATCGTTCAAATTCAGCCTACATGCACAATCTGCAACTGCACCGACTGCGCGCCATTGTAGGTGTTAACCTGTAACTGATATACCGCCTGGATCCGCTCCGGCAAGAATTCTGTTCGTCCAAAGCATATCGCATCGATTCGCCTGCCCTGTCTTTCCAGATATAGCTTCAGATGCTTTTCACCTACGATACGCTGATTCAACACAGCAAACTCGTCCATGAACAAAGGTGGAGTAAAGCCTTGACCCCATACACTCGAAACCAGCACCTGCGCGGATTCAATATCCATGCAATTCGCGTCGAGGCTGCCATCGATCTCGATCACCGCCTCCAGGTGAGCTTCAGTCATCAGTTCTCGCAAGGTGTGCTCAAACGCGTCCACGAATTCATCAAAACGACTTCGCAGGATGCTCAAACCGGCAGCCATCGCATGCCCGCCAAACTTGACGATCAAATCCGGCCGCCGCTTGCTGACCATATCGAGCGCATCTCGCAAATGCAAACCAGGTACCGAACGGCCGGAACCTTTTAATATGCCATCACCTGCATCGGCAAAAGCAATAGTCGGACGGTGATATTTCTCCTTCAGGCGTGAGGCCAGAATCCCCACCACGCCTTGATGCCAGTTCGGCTGGTAGAGGCTGATACTGTAGCGATTCTCAACATCAACGCCATCCAGATTGGTAAAGGCACTATCCTGCATGTCCGCCTCGATATTGCGCCGCTCAGCATTCAAATCATGTAGACTTTGTGCCAATTGCTGCGCCACAAGCGGATCATTGGCCAGCAGGCACTGAATCCCCAGTGTCATATCATCCAGCCGTCCAGCCGCATTAAGGCGTGGTCCGACATAAAAACCCAAATCCTGCGCAGTGACTTTCTGCGGGTTGCGACCAGCGACGTCCAGCAAGGCACGAACGCCACAAGAACAAACCCCGGCACGAATACGCCGCAACCCTTGCTCGACCAGAATACGGTTGTTTGCATCCAGCTTAACCAAGTCCGCCACAGTACCCAAAGCCACCAGATCTAGCAGTTCGGTCAGGTTGGGCTCTTGCTTACCGGCAAACGCACCGCGCTTGCGCAACTCAGCACGCAAGGCCAGCAGCACATAAAACATCACACCGACTCCTGCCAGATGCTTGCTGACAAAAACACAGCCATGCTGATTGGGGTTGACGATACATGCTGCATCCGGGGTAAGTAGCCCGGGTAGATGGTGATCGGTTACCAGAACCTTTATCCCCAACGCATTCGCGGCTTCTACCCCATCTACGCTGGCAATCCCGTTATCTACGGTGATGATGAAATCAGGTTTCGATTTTGCGGCAAGCGCTACGATTTCCGGCGTCAAGCCATAACCGTATTCAAATCGGTTAGGCACCAAAAAATCTACTTGCGCACCCATGCCGCGTAGACCTTTGATCGCTACGGCTGTGGCAGTGGCGCCGTCGGCATCGTAATCGCCTACGACAAGCAGCTTTTTATTCGCAGCAATCGCATTTGCCAGAATCTTAGCCATTTGAGGCGTATTGGTCAGCGTCTCCGGCGGCAACAGTCCGACCAGGCTTGGGTCGCATTCCGATGCGTCTTTCACGCCGCGAGCAGCCAGAATCCTTGCCAGCAAGGGGGCCACCCCCTGCCCAACCAAGCGAGTCTCGGCTGCCACATCAACTTTTCTAGTGACGATTCTCATTCGGTTGCGCTTAACCCGTCAAACCACAAACTGTTGATAGGTAACTCACCACGCACCTCACGAGCCGCATTTGCAGGATGGCTGAATAGCAACATCTGCATCTCATTGGTCAGCTTTGCCCATTCCAGAGCACCCTCCCCTCTTGGCAAATAAGGACTGACATCCTGATTCAACGCTTTTTTCAGCAAAGATGTCCTGATTCCTGGATCCTTATCCAGCCCTAAAAACCATTGATTGCCATTAAGATAAAAACGTAATCCTTGCGCAGAAAAATGGTGGTTAAGACTTTGGAGGATCGATGCTGCCTCTTCGCTAGAGGCTATTAGCGGCGCAGGCTCGACAAGAACGAAGTGGTCACGCCCGAGCGCGAGATGCACCGGATGTGCGAACATCCAGAACGCGTGAGACGCACCACCAGCTGCGGCTTGCCAGGCCTTGGCGGCGCTAGCCGGCGCAGGCGTCATCCATGCGCGCAGTCGTAAAGCAAGGTCTGGAAGGATTCGAAAAGGCACGGCGCAGATTATAACCGATGCCCATAAAAAAGCCGCAAGGGATCATCCTTGCGGCGCTTTCTGAATTTAAAGATTACCAGTAACCGCGATGTTTATGGTGACCCTTGCCACGCCATTGACCACGTGGCTCACGATACATCACTTGACTGACATATCCGTTAGGGCGCACTTCCACATGCACAGGAATAAAGCGACCGGGATCGCGTTCCGTAACAGTCGAATACTGGCGACCGTTGTACTCATAGTTCACGAGATACCCAGCAGGCACATTCTGCCAGTTATCCACGGTGACGCAGCGCTCGACAGGCCGAGTCTCGACCCGCTCGCGGCCATGATAGTTATGATCGTTATCGATACGGTCGCCCACTACTGCACCAATACCGGCACCCACCGCTGCTGCAGCGACGCGCCCACTGCCACGGCCTATCGTGCTACCCAGCAAACCGCCAGTGATACCGCCTAAAATCGCACCGCCTGGGGAGCGTTGAGGCTGCTCATAATAACTTTCGCGTACATACTCGGTACGGCATTCTTGACTTGGCGTATTCACGCGCTCATATTGAGGCGTCACTGAAATCACACGTGCACGGTCTTCGTAACGATCCTCATATCGGTCGTCATGATCCGCTAGCGCCGGCGTAGCTATAGTTGCTGTGAATAAACCCATCACTAATATTTGACGCATTTTTAACTCTCCTTGAGTAATACTGCCTTTTTCGGTGGCAGATAAGCTCATAACGGGGAGTGACATGCGGTTGACGACAGAAATTTGTAACTGAACTGTAACTCATGATTTTACTTAGCCACATGCACTGCAGCATAGATGCGCTTGGACGCGCATTAGAATATGGTGAGAAAAAACAAATCAGCTGTTTGCCAGCTTTGCCAACTCGGAGCGATTCGTAAGTTCCACCTGCCCGCGCCCAAGCGACACCCAGCCTTTTTGCTCAAAGCGTTTGAGCTGACGGCTCACCACCTCACGTGCGGTACCTAACTCATCTGCTATCTGCTGATGCGTACGGCTAATGTTGCTGCTACCGGCATCAAGCAGTAGTTTGGCCAATCGCGCATCGAGACTATGGAATGCAACTTCATCCAGCAGAACAATAAGATCACTGATTAGCGCGCCGTAATTCGTCATTACAAAAGTGCGAAAGACTTTGGAGTCGATCATCAGTTGATTAAAAGCAGCGGCTGGGATGATGACATCGCGGATTGGCTCTTCCACAACTGTCGAGGCAGGATAGTTGCTGTTGCCCAGAAGACAGGTGGTGGTAATAACGCAGGTTTCGCCTGGCCCTACACGATAGAGCAATATCTCGCGCCCGCCAGCTGACATCTTGTATACACGCGACTGGCCTGCAAGCCGCATCACATATGCACCGCACGCACCGCCTTCACGATAGCCGATAGTTCCTACCGGCGCCTCTACCAAGCGCGCAGCCTTTTTCAGAATCTCGCGCGCATCCGGCTCAAGCTGCATCAAAGCCGGGAACTGCTCTAACCAAGCCAAGTTCTCCATCTATCACCCTCGAATTCAAATTATCATTTTATGTAAGCAATAGACTATCAGCCACCGAGACTGGTTGCAATAATCCTGTGAAATGCTTAGCGCATTACAGTGAATACTAAAGTATCAAAAAAAGAACGCTAATTACTATTTATTAAGCCGATTATTGAACACTTAAGCAAACTGAGAGAAGTTCTAGTCAATTAACATTAGGTGTTGGGTATTTTGTCATGAATAGATTTAGTCAATCATTTTCATTTCGGGACTATTTATCTAGCATTTTGTTTGAATACGCTGTAATCTGCCTTTACAACAAATTCTTTTTTCGTAATAACAATATCAAATGAGAGAAGACCGAGAAGATGATGAGTACAATTTTGAAGAAGCCACTCTTTACGATTCAGAGTGGTTTGAATATTTCCTCTATTCTGTTGCCATAATCGTTATTGGCTTTCTAATCACCCCAATCCTATCATTCGACCCTCAACTAGAAATTCACGCAGAGAGCCTGCAAAAATCCTTGATTACTGTTGGTTTCGGTTGTGCGTTTTTTTGTTTGTTCAAACTTGCCACTGAATCAGGGTTATTTTCTAAAGAGCCACCTCAGCCCATTTCAGAGGTTGCTGACGATAGCACTGAAAAAAATATCGATTCAAGCAGCTTCCACACACAAAAAGCTGTAAATGTCTATTTTCCTAGAAAGCTAACCCAACAAATCTTAGATGAGATGGAGTGGCTACGTTTCGAGCAAATATGTTCTGCATATTTCACGCTGGCTGGGTACAAAAATGCATTAACTGGGCTTGGTGCCGATGGTGGTATCGACATCAAAATCTTTGATGCGCAATCATCGGAATTAGTCAGTATCGTTCAATGCAAAAGACATAACAACCCAGTTTCAGTAAAGGACGTTCGTGAGTTTTACGGTGTTATGAGCAGTCAAGATATTTCTAAAGGGTATTTTATTACTACTAGCTCCTTCAATAAAAATGCCGTTGATTTTGCAAGCAGCCTTAATATTGACCTTGTTGATGGTCGTGAACTGCTATTGAGATTTAGCGAGCTATCAGATGAAGCTCAAACGCGTCTTTATGATATCGCAACGCATGGTGACTATAAAACACCTAGCTGCGTTAAATGTGGCGCAAAAATGATTCAACGAAAAAATAAAAAAACTGGCGAGCCATTTTGGACTTGTCGTAAATATGGCTGTAAATCTACACTACGCATAAAATCAAATTAGTCATTACAAATGTTCTCGATATTTTTATCCCATACTTAGGCGCAGTCTCAATGTCAAAGAGAAATCTTGCCATTTGACAGAGTTTAGGTAGGTATCACTGATTGTAAAAAGGATTAAATCGTGGTGATTAAAAGAGGTAGTATCCCGTTGTAATTAACGGCATATAACCTCGAACAATAAACGTCACCTTTAGCTTATTCAGAAGCAGTCATTAAAGCCGCTTTTTCTTGCACACAGCAGTCAGCCTACCCCTGCTGAGGCTCTTCCGGCACGCCACACATCCTGTTGGCAGGAACAGCCAAGTCAATCATGCGTGGTTTGGGCAGATTCAGATTAGCCATCAGCTCGATAAAATCATCTCGAGTCTTGCCTGCCAAACGTGAATTGGTGCTCCTTTCCTGCGCAATGCTGCTGATGCGCATACCATTGTAGTCATGCCCTGGATACACAAGCGTCTCACCTGGCAACGTAAAAAGATGATTGGTGATGCTGTCATACAACTTGCCTGCATCCCCGCCCTGAAAGTCCGTACGGCCACAGCCGTTGATCAGCAATGCGTCTCCGGTAAATACACGGCCATCCCACAAAAACGACACGCTGCCTGGCGTATGTCCAGGCGTTGCAATTGTATGAATGGCCTGTTTACCAAGATAGATGACATCACCATGCTTCAACTGCACATCGGCTGATTTTGCACCGCAAGCCGCACCGACAGCGGTTTCGACCCCCAAACGCTGACGCAACATTCCGCCAGCAGTGATATGGTCGGCATGGACATGTGTTTCCAGCGAATATTTCAACTTACAGTTCAATTCCTGGAGTAGCTGCAAATAAACTTCCAGCTGTGTATCGACCGGATCGATCAGCGCAGCCTCGTGCGTCTCATCATCGACTATCAGATATGTGAGCGTCGATGAAACAGGCTCGAACAATTGCTTAAACATCATGATTCCTTGAATTAGCTATCTGAATAGATTATATATTTATTCATATAATATAAAAATATATAATGTTATTTTGCGATTTGAATTACTCAGGCTTTTAAGATGACACAACCCGACTTTAATGAGCTGCGCGCTTCCGCGGAAAAAGCAACTGGTCTGATGAAAGCCATGGCCAACACCGACCGCCTAATGCTGCTATGCCAGCTATCGAACGGAGAGAAATCCGTTGGCGAACTGGAAGCGATCCTAGATATCAAGCAGCCTACGCTCTCCCAGCAGTTGGGCATTCTGCGGGACGCAGAACTGGTCAACACTCGCCGCGAAGGCAAAAATATCTTTTACAGTATCAGCAGCCAATCTGCGATGGCTGTGATGCAGGTGCTGCACCAGCAGCTCTGTGGCGTGAAGCAAGCGAAAGCATTGCAAGCACAGCCTGTTGCCGAAGGAATCTGTGCACATGCACAGATTGAGATCGATGACATTGACCAGCTTGCCGCGCAAGGTTTCAAAACCATCATCACGCTACGCCCAGACAACGAAGGCGGACCCGAACAGCCCAGCAGTGCCGAGATTGCAGCTGCATGTCAATCGCATGGAATACTCCATCATTACATCCCTGTGATTCCTGGTAACATCACGCCCGAAAATGTCGCTGCATTCGAACAAGCATGCGCAGCCAGCATGAAACCCATTTTGGCTTACTGCAAAACCGGTGGGCGGGCCACCAATATCGCAAAAATGAGCGGCGTGCGCAAACATCAAGGCTTAGCTTGAAAAGATACCGCACTCGAAAATCAAACAGGTTTCTGACACATAAAACCGCAATATGCTCCTGATTCCTGCTCTGCTTGGTGCAATGGTTGGCACGCTGATGGCACTCACCGGCGCCGGTGGCGCCGTATTATCAGTGCCGCTGTTAACTGTTGTGTTGGGCCTGAACATGCAACAGGCTGCAGTCATCAGCCTGACAGCCATCGCGACATCAGCGAGCATACACTCTATCAAAGGCCTCATGGCAGGCGACGTACGCTACAAAGCTGCAATGCTCATCGCCGTCTGCGGCCTTGTCGCCGCGCCATTTGGGGTAACCTTGGCAACCATGTTGCCGCAGGCCGGGCTAAAAGTGATTTATGCAGGCGTGCTGCTTTATGTGGCTTGGCTTGTCTGGCACAGACGCGAGGAATTGCAGGAAGCAGAAAAGTCTCTTGCATGCCAGATCAACCCGGACACGGCAAGATTCAACTGGACCATGCCCTGCACGCACCGCATGATGATGACCGGCTTTGGAGCCGGGTTCCTTTCTGGCCTGCTTGGCGTGGGCGGCGGCTTCATCATCGTCCCTGCACTGCATCGCATCAGCAACCTGAACCACACATCGGTGCTGCATACCACAGTGGCGGCCATAGCCATCATTTCCACAGGCAGCCTGATATTGCACAGCGCCCATACCTCCATCGCCTGGCAGGTGGCGATACCTTTCGTATTGGGCATGATGGTCAGCGTATGGCTCACAGGTCACTTCTTCCGAAAAATATCCAGAAAAACCTCGCAGAGCTTGTTTGCCGGGCTAGCGCTGCTGGCTGCGCTGGCCGTCTTGATCGCTTAAAAGAACCCTCAACTTTTAATTATTTTAAGTATCGCCCTGCAAGGCGCACCCCGATTGGCCTGCAGAGCGATTACTTTTGCAATGAACGCTCGCGCATGCATGAGACTTATGACTGTGCGATCAAGCTTTTGATCATCTCCAGCCCAAAGCCTACACCGAAACCATTGACCGTACTTTCTACCGCGCCCAAGCCTCCCTTGAAGTTGGTACTGGACAGGTCTGCATGCAGCCAGGGGATGTCGTTCTCAATGAACTTGCCCATGAAACGTGCTGCATGCATATGGTCGCCACCCCCTTCTGCGGTGCATTGCTTGATATCTGCAATGTCACTATCCAAGTCGCTGTCCATATCCTCCTCATAAGGAAATGCCACGATACGCTCACCCGCAGCCGCCCCCGCGGCCACCGCCATCGCTGCAAGTTCGGGCCGGTTAGCCATCACGCCGCTCATCCGCTCGGTCACCGCAACAGCCATCGCACCGGTCAATGTCGCATAATCCAGAATCACATCAGGCTTAGCACGCGAAGCCAATGTCAAAGTATCTGCCAACACCATCCTGCCTTCAGCATCGGTATGGATGATTTCAATCGTCATGCCGTTGAGTGCTTTCACTACATCGTTCTGCTTGTATGCTAATGGCCCGATATGGTTCTGGGCGATAGCCAGCCAGCAGTCGATGCGGACAGGCAACTGCATTTGCGTGGCCGCGTGCAAAATTCCCAACGCAACAGCACTACCGTTCATGTCCTCATGCATGTTGTACATGTATTTGGCAGGCTTAAGGTTATGTCCGCCAGTATCGAAACAGATACCCTTGCCCACCAAGGCGATATGCTTCTTAGCTTGCTTAGGCGCATAAGTCAGATGCACGATCGCCGCATCTTCAGGGTCACTGCCTTGCCCTACCGCCACAAATGCACCAGCACCCATTTTCCTCAACGCTGGCATATCGAATTCCTCATGCTGCCAACCATGCTCCATGGCAAGTGCTGCGACCTTCTCGCGGTAAATCGTAGGGTTCAGCTGGTTCGGCGGGGTCATGGTCAGCGTGCGGCACAGAGCATTGCCTGCCACCCTCGCGTTTACATTCGTGTAGACATGTTCGGCAAGATAGCCATGAATCATGATGTTTTTGAGCGGCTTATGCTTGGTGTCTTTTTTCAACGAAGGTAACTGTTGCGCATTCACTGTCGCCACATAATAGGCAGCACAGGCATTCGTTTGCCGTGTCTTGTCGTCTCCGAACACACAAATCGCAAGAGTTTCCGGATGCTCACTTAACAAAGGCTTGAGCGCCTTTCTTAGCAGGGTATGGCGTTGGAACACACTGACGTTCTCTTTCAATACGACAAAACTTGCCAGAGCGCCGCTCGGTAGTTCCACCGCCGCCGGTGATTTTTCAATATCGGAGAACTTGTCATGACCACGCTTCAATTTATCCAGCAAAAAGCGCTCGAACGGATAGCCATCCTGCGTTTTCTCATCCAGCACCAACAAAACATGTTGGTATGATTTTAATGAATCTTCACTACATATCGCTGCAAATTGCTGCAAATTGATTGTCATTCTATCACTCACTACTCTTATATAAAATCTATTATAAACCTATCGAATCTTGTAAAAATCGGTTGCCAAAACAACCGTTTAACTTGACCAAAACCCATAAAAACGCCAAACTTACGGCTGGATGAAAAAGCACTAAACACCACAACCATCAAGTTACACCACATTATAGCCAGTGTAACTGCATTACGGAGATTTCCCCTGCATGGCATTTAATCCACAAACCGGAATCCAGGAAACTGACGCGCAAGAAACGCAAGAATGGTTAGAGGCACTCAACGCCGTCATTGAGAACGAAGGCACAGAGCGCGCCCATTTTCTGCTCGAAGCGATGATCGATCAGGCAAGACGTTCCGGCGCTAACCTGCCTTACAACGCAACCACCGCTTATGTGAACACCATCCCGACGCACCTACAGGCAAAACTGCCAGGGGACCCGGAGATGGAACGCCGCATCCGCGCACTGGTGCGCTGGAACGCAGTTATGACGGTCCTGCGCGCCAACGAAAAATCCCCTGGCGTAGGCGGGCACATCGCCAGCTTTCAGTCCGCTGCCACGCTGTATGACACTGGCTTCAATTATTTTTTCCGCGCGCCAAACGAGAACTTCGGTGGCGACTGTGTCTATTTCCAGGGCCATTCTTCCCCAGGCATCTATGCGCGAGCCTATTTGGAAGGGCGCATTACAGAAGAACAGATGGACAACTTCCGCCAGGAAACCGGTGGCAACGGCCTGCCGAGCTATCCCCACCCTTGGCTGATGCCGGATTTCTGGCAGTTCCCAACGGTCTCCATGGGCTTGGGGCCCATCGCAGGCATCTATCAGGCACGCTTCCTGAAGTATCTGCATGACCGCGGCATCGCAGATACCAGCGACCGCAAGGTCTGGGTGTTCTGCGGCGACGGTGAGATGGATGAACCGGAATCCCTCGGCGCAATTTCACTGGCCGCGCGTGAGAAACTCGATAACCTGATCTTCGTCATCAACTGTAATCTGCAGCGCCTGGACGGACCGGTACGCGGCAACGGCAAGATCATTCAGGAACTGGAATCCGATTTCCGCGGCTCCGGCTGGAACGTGCTGAAAGTCATCTGGGGTTCCTATTGGGATCCGCTGCTGGCCATGGACAAAGATGGTCTGCTCAAAAAACGCATGGAAGAATGCGTCGACGGCGAATACCAGAACTTCAAACAAAAAGGTGGCGCCTATACACGCGAGCATTTCTTTGGCAAATACCCTGAACTGAAAGAGATGGTGGCTGGCATGTCCGATGAGGACATCTGGCGCCTGAATCGTGGTGGCCATGACCCACGCAAGGTATATGCTGCCTATCATGCCGCAGTGAACCACAAAGGTCAGCCAACCGTGATTCTGGCCAAAACGGTCAAAGGCTATGGCATGGGTACTGCTGGCGAAGCGCAAAATATCACCCACCAGCAAAAGAGCATGGATATCGCTTCACTGAAGAAATTCCGTGACCGTTTCGATTTGCCACTAACTGACGAGCAAGTCGAAAACATGAGTTTCTACAAACCGGCTGAAGACAGCCCCGAGATGAAATACATGGCCGAGCGCCGCGCTGCAATGGGTGGTTTCGTGCCGCAACGCCGTCGCAAGGGCAACGAACTGACAGTGCCTCAGCTTTCCGCATTCGAGAACATGCTGAAAGCCACTGGTGAAGGCCGCGAAATTTCCACCACCATGGCATTTGTACGCATCTTGTCCACCTTGGTGCGCGATAAGGAAATCGGCAAATATGTCGTGCCTATCGTACCGGACGAAGCCCGTACCTTCGGCATGGAAGGCCTGTTCCGTCAGTTGGGTATCTATGCGAGCCAAGGCCAGTTGTATGAACCTCAGGACTCCGACCAAGTGATGTATTACAAGGAATCCAAAGACGGTCAGATTCTGGAAGAAGGCATCAACGAAGCTGGCGCCTTCTCAAGCTGGCTGGCTGCTGCCACCTCCTATAGTGTCACCGGCACGCAAATGATTCCGTTCTATATCTATTATTCGATGTTCGGCTTCCAACGTATCGGCGATCTGGCATGGCTGGCCGGCGATAGCCGTGCACGTGGCTTCCTGTTAGGCGCGACAGCTGGTCGCACCACATTGAATGGCGAAGGACTGCAACATGAAGACGGCCACAGTCACTTGATGTCCGCGACCATTCCGAATTGCGTCTCCTACGATCCGACCTTTGCCTATGAACTGGCCGTGATCATTCAGGACGGATTGCGCCGCATGGTACAAAATCAGGAAGATGTGTACTACTACATCACCCTGATGAACGAAAACTATGGACACCCCGACATGCCTGCAGGCGCTGAAGAAGGCATCCTGAAAGGCATGTACAGCTTCAGCAAATCCAAGGCCAAAGGCGAGAAAGTGCAGCTGATGGGCTCCGGCGTGATTCTGCGAGAAGTCATCGCTGCCGCAGAATTGCTGGAAAAAGACTGGGGGGTTTCTGCTGACGTTTGGAGCGCGCCGAGCTTTACCGAACTGCGCCGTGAGGGCCTGGATTGCGATCGCTGGAATATGCTGAACCCCGAGAAGAAACAGCGCGTCAGCTACGTGGCACAATGCCTGAAAGACGCCAAAGGCCCAGTTATCGCTTCAACCGACTACATGAAGAGCTTTGCCGAGCAGATTCAACGCTTCGTACCGAACAAGTTCGTGGCTCTGGGTACTGATGGCTTTGGTCGCTCCGATTCCCGTGAGGCTCTACGTGACTTCTTCGAGGTCAATCGCTACTACATCACCGTAGCAGCGCTGAAAGCCCTGAGCGATGAAGGCAAGCTGGACGCGAAGAAAGTCGCCGAAGCTGTCAAGAAATACAAACTGAATGGCGACAAGCCAAACCCAGCGCACGTTTAAGGAAACAACATGGCATTAAAAGACGTTCTCGTTCCCGACATTGGCAACTTTGATTCCGTAGATGTCATCGAAGTGCTGGTCAAGGCTGGTGACACGGTCGCCAAGGATGACTCTCTCATTACGCTGGAATCCGACAAGGCTTCTATGGACATCCCTGCGCCATTTGGTGGCGTAGTGAAAGAAGTCAACATCAAGGTCGGCGACAAGGTCGCGCAAGGCGCGTTGATCCTAAAAATGGATGCTGCAGAAGGTGCTCCGGAAGCCAAGCAGGAAGCGGCCCCAAGCCCAGCTCCTGCAAAAACTGAAGCGCCGAAAGTAACCGTACCGGAACCAACACGCCCGGCACCGGAACCGCCAAAAGTCATTCAGCCTGCACAGCAGCCATTACCCGTCGGGGAGCATGCTGTCGCGACCAGCGGCAAGCTGTCACACGCCAGCCCATCTGTGCGCAAGTTCGCACGCGAGCTGGGCGTGAATCTGGCACTGGTGAAAGGCACCGGCCCCAAGAACCGCATCCTGCATGGTGACGTGCAAGCCTATGTGAAAGGCGAACTGGCCAAGCCGCGCAGCGAGAACATGGGCGCAGGCTTGGGTGCATTGGCAACATTGCCGATGCCTGTCATCGATTTCAGCCAGTTCGGCGCAATCGAGACCAAGCCGCTTTCACGCATCAAAAAATTGTCTGGTGCTAACCTGCATAGAAACTGGGTCACAGCACCACACGTCACGCAATTCGACGAAGCCGACATCACCGATCTGGAAGATTTCCGCAAGTCCATGCTGGCGGATGCAGAGAAGAAGGGCGTCAAGCTTACCATGCTGGCCTTCCTCATCAAGGCGTCCGTCAATGCGCTGAAAGCTTACCCGAACTTCAATGCATCGTTATCGCCCGATGGCGACAGCCTGATTTTGAAGAACTATTACAACGTCGGCTTCGCATGCGATACGCCAGACGGGCTGGTCGTGCCAGTGGTAAAAGACGTACAGCAAAAAGATGTGCTGGATATTGCCCGCGACTTGATGGATCTATCGGCCAAAGCCCGTGAACGCAAGCTCAAAGTAGAGGAGATGCAAGGCGGTTGCTTTACCATCTCCAGCCTGGGCGGTATCGGCGGCACGATGTTCACCCCTATCATCAACTGTCCGGAAGTTGCGATCCTGGGCGTTTCCCGCTCATCTATGCAGCCTGTGTATAACGCCGAGACCAAGAGCTTTGAACCGCGCCTGATACTGCCGCTGTCGCTCTCATACGACCACCGCGTCATCGACGGTGCCGATGGTGCACGCTTTACCAGCCATCTGCGCATGATGCTAAGCGATGTCCGTCGCCTCTTGCTGTAACAGGAAATTTACATGAGCAATCTAATTGAAATTTTAGTGCCAGATATTGGCAATTTTGACAGCGTAGACGTCATTGAAGTATTAGTCAAAGCGGGTGACACCGTTGGGAAAGAAGATTCGCTAATCACCGTTGAATCAGATAAAGCCTCGATGGACATCCCCTCCCCCCACTCCGGCGTGGTGAAGGAAGTCAAAGTCAACGTAGGCGATAAAGTGGCCAAAGGTTCGCTGATTCTACTACTGGAAACGGAAGCCAGCGCGAGCGCACCAGCACAGAAACAGGAAGAAAAAGCCCCTGCACCGGCAGCCGTAGCAGCTCCGCAGCCCGCCGCTGTAACCGGAAATAACGATTTAACCTGCCAAGTGATGGTGCTGGGTTCCGGTCCGGGCGGCTATACTGCAGCCTTCCGCGCCGCAGATTTGGGCTTAAAAGTGGTACTGATCGAGCGTTACTCCACACTTGGTGGCGTGTGCCTGAATGTAGGCTGTATTCCATCAAAAGCACTGTTACATACCGCCAAAGTGATTACCGAAGCCGAAGAAACCGCACATCATGGCGTCACCTTTGGCAAACCAAGCGTTGACCTTGAACAGCTGCGCAACTGGAAAGCCAACGATGTCGTAGGCAAACTCACAGGCGGTCTTGCGCACATGGCGAGCCAGCGTGGCGTAACTGTTGTGCAAGGCGTAGGTAAATTCATTAGCCCTAACCAGATTGCCGTAACCGCAGCAGATGGTAAAGTCACCACCGTTGGCTTTGACAACGCCATCATTGCCGCAGGCTCGCAAGCCACCAAATTCCCCGGCGCTCCCGATGATGAGCGTATTATGGACTCTACCGGCGCATTGGCCTTGGCTGATATCCCAAAACGCATGCTTGTGATTGGCGGCGGCATTATTGGCTTAGAGATGGGCACAGTGTACGACGCACTAGGCACTAAAGTCAGCATTGTGGAATTCATGGACGGTCTCATCCCAGGCTGCGACAGAGATTTGATTCGCCCATTGCATAAGCGCATGGATAAACGCTTTGAGAGCATTATGCTATCCACCAAAGTCTCAAAAATTGAAGCCAAAGAAGATGGCATTCATGTGGCTTTTGAAGGTGAAGAAGCTCCAAAAGAGGTTCAAATTTATGATCGCGTCTTGGTCTCGATTGGCCGCCGCCCGAACGGCAAGTTGATTGGTGCCGAGAATGCAGGTGTAGCTGTGGATGAGCGCGGCTTTATCTCAGTCGACAAGCAAATGCGTACCAACGTACCGCACATCTTTGCGATTGGCGATATCGTTGGCCAGCCGATGCTGGCGCACAAAGCCACGCACGAAGGCAAAGTGGCTGCAGAAGTGATTGCCGGACATAAAACAGAGTTTGTGGCCAGCGTGATACCAAGTGTTGCCTACACCGACCCGGAAGTGGCGTGGGTTGGCATGACCGAGACCGAAGCTAAAGCCAAAGGTATCGAAATCGAAAAGGCCAGCTTCCCATGGGCAGCCAGCGGACGGGCCTTATCCATTGCACGCAGCGAAGGTTCGACCAAGCTGATCTTCGATAAAGAGACGCACCGCGTCATTGGCGCCGGAATTGTCGGCACAAACGCTGGCGAACTATTAGCAGAAACTGTGCTGGCGATTGAGATGGGCGCAGACGCGCACGACTTGGGCCTGACGATCCACGCGCACCCAACCTTGTCAGAAACAGTCTGTTTCGCAGCAGAAGTGAAGGAAGGCACCATCACAGACATGCTGCCTCCTAAGAAGCGATAATCGTTTGGACAATTCAACCAGCGGAAGCTTCCGGTTTGGGAGCTTCCGCTGAAGATTCAGCAGCCTTTTTAGGCACCTTTACAGCCTTGGGTTTCGCCGGCGCCTTTGCCTTGGCAGGAACTTTCTGTTCCGCTACAGCCACAGTCTTGCTGGTTTTTGGCTTGGCAGCGGATTTATGCTGACCTGACGGAGATTTTTTCGCAACTTTCGGCTTGGCAGCAGGTCTCGTCGCTGGAGGCGGCTGAACCTTCGCTTCATCGACCATGACCTCGACCTCCTTAGTTTCCTGGACAGGCGACTTCTTGTTCATTATCTTGGTAATCACCTTCTTGCCCACCAGCACAGCCACCACCAAAGCCACCTCTTTCACAGCAGTCTTGGCCAGCTTTCTCAGTATGCCCATAAAATCATCTCCTTTTGGAAAAATCTTCTTCTACTGCACCAGCCTGCGCACCAGGCTTTGTCGGCATCCCAGTCTGGCAATAAGCGCCGCAAGGGAACGGGGGTGAAGCATTTACTGGCAGGCCGCCGGAACGATCTCTGTGCCCACGAACTCCGGTTTCACTTTCTGCAGCTCCAGCGCATTTTCCACTGTCACAGCTTGAATCAGCAGGCTGCTCAGACCCTTGCCCGGGTTACGCAGTGCCTTGGTAGCACCCTTCACGCCTTTGGCCTGCAAGTCCGTCAATAGTTTGGACGCCAGCTCTTCTTCTGCAAACAATCCAAAGGAAATCGCGTTGCGCCATTGTGAATCCTGTACGATAAATAATTCTTCCACGCCCAAGGCTTTGATTTCCTCAGCTTTTTGTTTGGCCAGTTCGGCACTCTTCAGCGGTGGATAATAGACCCAATAGCGGCGATCCTGCTGCGCGACAGTCTCCTGATGTACCGTGCCCTGCAAACCAAGCTTTACCAGAACCACTTGTGCAGCAGGCAGATTGGTCGCACTGAAGTTGCCCCAGCGATAGCATGAGGTAACAGCAACCGTTGGTGCAGCTTGCTGCACTTCTACCGGCGGCGGCACTTCTTTCTTCGGCATCGCTTCCAGCTCTTGCTGGCTCAATATCTTCAGTTTGTCTGGTGAGATCTCTTTGGTCTGCACCACTTGTGGCGGGACGATCCTATCGAAATTGAAATACGCGAACAAACCAAGATTCAACAACAGCAACAACCAAACCCACCATCTCATACGATTTCTTTCTCCCACAAAGCCAAGCCCTGCAATACCAGATTTTCCGTCATGATAACGCTTTTTACATGCAAATTAGCGAACGGCATTCTCTGCAAAGCATTTTTCAGCACTTGTGCATTGCCGCCGCTCAACACCACCTCAGGCATGGCGCCACAGTGCCTTGCCAGATTCATCGCCATCGTGCCTATGGCTCCCACTGCGGCGTTCAGGCAGCCCATATACATTGCATCCGACGTTCGCACAGGAAATTCCTCATCCTCAATAGCGTTGATATCAACATTCAGTCGGGCGGTATTCGTCTTGAGCGACTGCAGCATCAGTCCCAGCCCTGGCGAAATGGTGCCGCCCAAAAACTCGCCTTCCGCATTCAGTGCATCCACGGTGATTGCTGTCCCCGCGTTCACCACCAGACAAGGGGCACGATGCATGCCCCAAGCACCAAGCAATGCCGCCCAGCGGTCCACACCGAGAGTCTGGGGCTTTTCATATCCGTTAAACACACCGCAAGTCTCTGCCTGTGGCTGCATCACATGTAGCGCAGTCTTTTTCGGCACAAGCGTTTTGAACTGCTGCAGCAAGTCCTCGCCCGCCACGCAGGCCAGCACGATTCTGGATGATTGATTCACCGCCTGCCGCAAATCCTGGTGGTTGGCGATATCCGCATTCTCACAGGCATGCATCGGCCCCAGCACGCCTCCCTCCTGCTTGAACGCCCATTTTGTGCGGCTATTGCCAATATCCACCAGCAGCGTCATGCGCCTGTCCTCAAGCTGATTTCGCCTGCCGAGAACCGCTGCAAACCCAAAGCCGTCTCCACCAGCAGAATGCCATCCTCCGCCACATCGCGCACGGTGCCCTGTACATCACGGCCGTCCGGCATCAGCATGCGTACCGGCTGATGATGGTACACATGGTAGCTCACCCATTCGGCGCGCAGGGCCACAAAACCATCATCCTCAAAAGTATGCAGCACATCCGCCAAGTGCCGCAGCAAAGTGCCCAGCAACTCGCCCTGATTCACTGTCACGCCCATGCTGGCCAAATCTATCGCAGGCTGATCGATACGCTTCAGCACATGCTCCGGCAGACGTAAATTCACGCCCACCCCAATCACCGCAGCACTTGGGCCATCCATGTCGCCCTGCAGCTCGATCAGGATACCCGCCAGCTTCCTGTTGTCGTAAAGCACGTCATTGGGCCATTTCAGGCTCACGCCATGCACACCTAACTGGTTGAACGCCCGCATCAGCGCCACGCCCACCGCCAGACTTAACCCAGACAATGCCGCCGCGCCGCAATTGAAGCGCCACAACAGTGAGAACGTGAGACTTGCGCCCAGATGCGAGACCCACGCGCGGCCTCTCCGCCCCTTGCCGCTGGTCTGGATGTGCGCTGCCACGCAAGTGACATGCGGCGCACCCTTGCTGGCCTGTTTCATCAAATAGCTATTGGTGGAATCCACCTCGTCCAGCAACTGCAGGTTGAACCACTCCCGCTGCTCGCCTATCGCCCCCAGCACCGCCTGCCTATCCAGCATATCGATGGCCTGCGGCAGCTTATAGCCACGCCCGCGCACCGAGAACACTTCAACACCCAGATTCTCGGCATGCTGAATCGCGTTCCATACCGTGGCACGGGTGACGGCAAAGCGGTCGGCCAAATCCTCACCGGAATGGAACTTGCCATCGCTTAACACTTGCAGGATCGGGATCGTCAGGGCGCTCATTGGAATATGAGTTTAGCACACCTCACAGGCATGCGAGTTCTGGCCCGAACGTGTAAAATACGCCTAACTTAAATCGATTGTTCGTTATGTCTACAGAAAAAGAAAACATCCCTGCCGCTTCCAACTTCATCCGCGCCATCATCGAGAACGATCTGGCCGAAAACAAGTTTGCCACCAAGAAATGGGCAGGCAGCCCAGGAGGCGCGTCCCATCAGGCTTCCGGGCAAGTGGATTTCGCCAGGATTCGCACGCGTTTCCCGCCCGAGCCAAATGGCTATCTGCATATCGGCCACGCCAAATCCATCTTCCTGAACTTTGGCTTGGCGCGCGATTACAGCGGCATTTGCCACCTGCGCTTTGACGACACCAACCCGGAGAAAGAAAGCCAGGAATACGTGGACAGCATCACCGAGATGGTGAGTTGGCTGGGTTTTGGCTGGGACAACACAACGCCGGATGGCAAAAAGGAGAGCAACCTCTACTTTGCTTCGGACTACTTCGATTTCATGTACGCAAGCGCCGAAGCGCTGATTCAGGGCGGCCATGCCTATGTGGATGCGCAAACCGCCGAGGAGATGCGCATCAATCGCGGCACACTCACTGAGCCGGGCAAGGATTCGCCCTACCGCAACCGCAGCGTGGAAGAGAACCTGAACCTCTTCCGCGAGATGCGCGACGGCAAACACCCTGACGGCAGCCTGGTGCTGCGCGCCAAGATCGACATGGCCTCGCCCAACATCAATATGCGCGACCCGGCCATCTACCGCATTCGCCGCGCGCACCACCACAACACCGGCGACAAATGGTGCATCTACCCCATGTACACCTTCGCGCATCCGATTGAAGACGCGCTGGAGCAAATCACCCATTCCATCTGCACGCTGGAATTCGAAGACCAACGCCCGTTCTATGACTGGCTGATGGAACGCCTTGTTGAAGCTGGCTTGTTGGCGCAGCCGGTGCCGCATCAATACGAATTCGCGCGGCTCAACCTCACCTATGTCGTGCTTTCCAAACGCAAGCTGATTCAACTGGTGGAAGAAAAACACGTCACCGGCTGGGATGACCCGCGCCTGCCCACGCTGGCTGGCGCGCGCCGCCGCGGCTACACGCCGGAAGGCTTCAAGCTGTTCACCGACCGCATTGGCGTGAGCAAGGCCGACAGCTGGATCGAATACACCATTCTGGAAGACTGCATGCGCGAGGTGCTCAACGAATCCGCCCCGCGCAAGATAGGCGTGCTCGACCCCATCAAACTGGTGATTGATAACTATCCTGAAGGCCAATCGGAAGACTGCTTTGCCCCCAATCACCCGCAAAAGCCGGAGCTGGGTAAACGCACGGTGCAACTCTCCAAAGAACTTTGGATTGAACGCGAAGACTTTGCCGAAGAGCCGCCAAAAGGCTATTTCCGCCTCTTTCCCGGCAACATGGTGCGCCTGCGCTATGGCTATGTGGTCAAATGTACCGGCTGCGAGAAAGACGCGGCGGGCAACATCACCGTGGTGCATTGCGAATACCTGCCCGACACCAAATCCGGCACACCGGGCTCAGACGCAGTGAAAGTGAAAGGCAACATCCACTGGGTGAGCGCAGCGCATGCCTACGCGGCTGAAATCCGCCTGTACGATAGATTGTTCAAAGACCCTCACCCGGGCAGCGGAGATAAAGATTTTCTGGAAGATATCAACCCGGATTCAGTGAAAGTGATTACCGCGCAGCTTGAACAAAGCGCGCAAGACGCCAAAGCTGGCGATACCTTCCAGTTCGAGCGCCACGGCTACTTTACGGCAGATAGAAAAGACAGCGTAACTGGCAAGCCCGTGTTTAACCGAACCGTGACGCTGAGGGATGCCTGGCAAAAATAGTCACTTTGAATTAAGGTCAAAAAATGAAAGACTATTATCGTGTCATGCTAGGCAGGAAAAGCATTCATGCTAAAACCGCCTTTGATGAAAATTTTATTGGCGCTGATTTTGAGATTAACCAAGATCTTACCTCTGATTTAACGGATAACTGGAGAGAGTTCAATCAGAAATTTATCCCCATCTTTCTTCAAATTCACCCAGATAAAACTAAAATAGGTGCAGGGCTAGCCTGTGGGGCCTTATGGGTCGTTTCTAAAGGCATAAGAAAAGGTGACATAGTGCTTTGTCCTGACGGCTATGGCAACTACAAGGTTGGAGAGATCACTGGAGATTACTATTATGCTCCCAATGCTGTCCTGCCTCATCGCAGGCCAGTGAACTGGCTAAATACCTCTATCAGCAGAGCTGAAATGAGTGCGGCTCTTAGAAATTCAACTGGGTCAATTGGCACGGTTAGTACAATTAGCCAATATGAGAGTGAAATTGAAAAGCTAATAGGCGGAGTGAAGGCTCCAGTCATCTTCTCAACAGATGAAACTGTTGAAGACCCGTCCGCATTTGCGATGGAAAAACATCTTGAGGATTTTTTAGTTGCTAATTGGACGCAAACTGACCTAGGTAAGAATTACGATATTTATGAAGAGGATGGCGAAAAAGTTGGTCAACAATATCCAACGGATACTGGTCCGATGGATATACTAGCTATCAAAAAAGATAAGTCAGAACTCTTAGTGGTTGAGCTAAAAAAAGGTAGGGCTAGCGATGTTGTGGTCGGACAGACACTCAGATACATGGGCTATGCTGCAGAAGAGCTAGCCGAGAAAAACCAAAAAATAAGAGGTGTAATCGTGGCTCTAGAAGATGACCAGAGAATTAGAAGAGCATTAGCGGTCTCCCCCAACATTGAATTCTATCGTTATCAGATTAGTTTTAAGCTAATCAAGCAATAAAGGTCTCCCACCTAACAAATGTCAGAAGCCATGGATTTAGCTGCATCCTACCGCCTCCTCAATCACGGACCGACCGTGCTCATCACTTCTGCCCAAAACGGCAAGCGCAACATCATGGCGGCGGCGTGGGTGTGCGCGCTGGACTTTGATCCGCCCAAAATCACCGCAGTGATTGATAAAAAAACGTACACCCGCACGCTGATTGAGGCGGAAGGCACGTTTGCCATCAATATCCCCTGCGTGGCGCAGCTGGAGATGGTGCGCCAAGTAGGCACGACTACAGGCCGCGACTTTGCGGGCACAGACAAATTTGCAAAATTCGGCATCGAAACCTTTGCCGCGCAGCAGATTACCGCGCCATTGGTGAGCGGCTGTGTGGGCTGGCTGGAATGCAGAATCATCCCCGAGCCGCATAACCAGAACAGCTATGATTTGTTCGTGGCGGAAGTGGTGGCGGCCTATGCCGATGAACGCGTGTTTAGTGACGGCAGATGGCATTTTGAAGGCCATGATGACCTGCGCACGATACATCACGTCGCCGGCGGCGAGTTCTTCATCACCGGTGCGGCTGTCAAAAGCAGCGTCTGATTTGTCAGGCGCTTAGGCTTCTGCCAGTTCCATTTCCGCTTCTGCCTGATGCTGCTTGCGCAGCGCAAGGCGTTCTTTGTCTTTTCGGTTATCCACGAAGAAGGTCAGCACCCAGCCAAACATTATCAGCCCGCCCGCCACAGTGAATGACGTGTGGCTGTTGCCTGTGCGGTGCATCAGGAATTCCGATAGTTTTACCATGACGAAACCACCCACGCCCCATGAGCTGAACAGCATGCCGTAGATCATGCCGAAGTGGCGCATGCCCCAGAAATCCTTGACGTAGTTGGGAAACAGCACCAGATTGGCACCGTAGTTGATGCCGATGAAAGTGGCCACGAACATGATGAGCAAGGCGCTGCCAGAAACCGAGGCGGCATAGGTGCTGAACATGAGCAGCATCTGGATGAAGAAGGCCACGCTAAGCACCTTGCGGCGGCCAAAGCGCGTGGAGAGCGTGCCCGCCAGGATGCGGCCGGTAGCGTCGCCCACGGCCAGGATGACGATGGCGATGTAGGCCAGATCGCCCATGCTGAGCTTGGCCAGCGGCTTGATGTTGCCGATGACCATCAGCCCGGCGCCCGCGCCAAGGAAAAGCAGCGTCCACAGCAGCCAGAACTGGCTTTGCTTGAGCACATGCAGCGGGTCGGCGATATCGGCCTCCAGCTTGGCGAACACATCGCGTATCGGGTGATTGTCACGTTGGCGGCGTTCCACATGGCCGATAGGCACATGGCCTTCCGGCGGCTTGGTGAGGAAATAGGCGAACACGGAAATCAGCACAAAGAATTGCGCGGAAAAGAACAGCATGGTACTTTTAAGCCCGCTGCCTAGCACCAGGTGGGTTGCCAACGGCGCTATGTAGACGGAGGCCAGCGCAAAGCCGGAAACGACGATGCCGGTAATGAGGCCGCTTTTGGTATGCGCGAACCACTTGAGCGCGGCAGGCGTGGTGGACGCATAGGCAAAGCCGATGCCCGCGCCGACAAGGCCGCCGAAGCCGATCATCCACACCCAGTAGTTGACGGAGTTGGCGATCATCATAAAGCCCAGGCCACCCAGCACCGCACCCAGCATGGAAGCTTTGCGCGGGCCATAGATATCCTGAAAGCGGCCTGCGGGAATCATGGTGAATGCGAATATCAGGCAGCATAAGGCATAAGGGTCGTTGACCGAACTGGCAGCCCAGTGAAAACCATCGGCTGCGCCGGAATGGATAGATTCTAGAATGGCATCCTTGAAGATGCTCCATGCATAAAGTACACCGATGATGAGATTGATGCCTAATGCCGCGGCCACCACCGCGACTGCCCTGCCCTTGTGCATAAAATGCCTTTTCTTGTTCGTAAGAGATTAATAGCTACTTAACGGCGGCTAACGGCCAAACTAAAGGGCTGTGATTATCTTTTTAGTGGGATGAAACTCGCATGTGTACAAAACATCTTAAAGGCCATAGACTTATATCAATACACACTCATCGCAACGTGGTAATTTATCGCTATTCATCATGATTAAACGCATCATCATCGCCATCATTGTGCTCGCAGCCGCAGGCACCGCTTATTGGTGGTTCAGCCGCCCCAAGCCTATCAGCGTCGCCCTGGTGGCCGTGGACAAAGGCAAGGTAGAAGCCAGCGTAGCCAACACCCGTGCCGGTAGTGTGGAAGCCTGCCTGCGCACACGCCTGTCGCCCATCATTGGCGGGCGCATCGCTTACCTGGGGGTGAAGAAAGGTGACCACGTGAAGAAAGGCCAGGTGCTGCTGCGCCTGTGGAACGACGACCAACAGGCACAAAAGAACCTGGCGGAAAAACAGGTTGCCAGTTCCAGCAAGCGTATCGCCGAGGTGTGTGCCTTGGCGGAAAATGCCGAGCTTGAAGCTACGCGCATGTCCAAACTGCACGAAAAAGGGTTTATCTCGCAAGGTGGTGAGGATAAGGCGCGTTATGAGGCGCAATCACGTCGCGCTGCCTGCAATGCGGCTCGCGCGGATGTATCACAGGCGCAGGCGCGTGTGAAAGTGACCAAGGTGGAACAAGACAGGACGGTGCTAGTCGCGCCATTTGACGGCATCGTGGCGGACATCGTGGGCGAGCTGGGCGAGTATACGACACCTTCCCCGCCCGGGGTGGCGACGCCTCCGGCAATCGACCTGATCAACGACAGCTGCCTGTATATCGAAGCGCCGATGGACGAAGTGGACGCGCCGAAGATTCATGTCGGGCAAACCGCACGCATCACCCTGGATGCGCTGCCCGGTAAAGTGATAGCAGGCAAGGTGAGGCGCATTGCCCCCTATGTGGTGGCGGTGGAAAAACAGGCCCGTACGGTGGATGTGGAAGTGGATCTGGTAAACGCGGAGGATGCCAAGCAGCTGCTGGTAGGTTACAGCGCCGATGTGGAGGTGGTGCTGGATAGCCGCGAAAATGTGCTGCGCATACCGACATCGACCCTGATGGAAGGCGGTAAGGTACTAGTGTATGTGCCTGCGAAAAAGACGCTGGAAGAGCGAACCGTGAAGACCGGGGTGAGCAACTGGGAATATACCGAGATCGCGGATGGCCTGCAGCAAGGCGACCAGGTCGTGGCATCGCTGGAACGTGAAGGCGTGAAGGCAGGCGCACTGGTGACGCCAGAGAACAGCAACGGCCAAACCAAACCAGTGAAAGCGAAGTAAACCTTGGCTGACGCGAGCCCACAGGAACAGCCTGAATCCAGCCTGATCTCGCTGCAAGGCATCGAGCGCACCTTTCTGCTAGGCGACAGCAAGGTGCATGCCTTGCGAAACGTCAACCTGCAAATTCAACCCGGCGAATATATTGCCGTGATGGGGCCTTCCGGTTCGGGTAAATCTACCCTGCTCAACATGATAGGCCTGCTGGACAGGCCGGATGACGGTACGTATCTGTTGGAAAACCGCGACGTGACCACGCTGAACCCGGACGAACTAGCCAAAGTGCGCAGCGAGCGCATCGGCTTCATCTTTCAAAGTTTCCATCTGGTGCCGCGCCTGACGGCTGCAGCGAATATCGAGTTGCCTTTGGTGCTATCCGGTATGTCTGCGGGGGAGCGCAGCAAGCGCGTGGCGCAAGCCCTTAAGGAATATGGGCTGGATGATCGCGCACATCACCGCCCGAATGAATTATCAGGCGGCCAGCGCCAGCGTGTGGCAATCGCACGCGCGACGATTCTGCGCCCTGCCGTGCTGCTGGCGGATGAGCCGACCGGCAACCTCGACAAGGCCACCGGCGAGGAAGTTGTGCGGCTGCTGGAGGCACTGAACGCACAAGGCATGACCTTGATCGTAGTGACCCATGACCAGGCACTGGGCGCACGTGCAAGGCGGCAGATTCGCATGGAGGACGGCAGCGTGGTAAGCGACATCCTTAATCAACAGGGACACGCGTGAGAATCCTGGACACATTCCGTTATTCGGCACAAGCCGCCACAGGCACCCCGCTACGCACCGGCTTGCTGATGCTGGCGATGTCTATAGGCGTGGCTGCAGTGGTGATGCTGACGGCGCTAGGCGACGGCGCGCGCCGTTATGTGGTCAACGAGTTTTCGGCGATTGGCAGCAATCTCGTCATCGTGCTGCCAGGGCGCTCGGACACCCGCGGTTTCAACCCGGCTAACATCATTACCAGCACTCCGCGCGACCTGACAGTTAATGATGCTTCTTCATTGCTGCGCCTGCCCGGCGTGATGCGCGTTGCGCCGATTACCGTCGCCACTACCGAAATCAACGCTTCCGGCAAGCTGCGCGAGGCGATGATGGTGGGTACCAATGCCGATTTTATTCATGTCCGTCAATTAAAAATGGGCTTGGGGCGCTTTCTGGGGAAAAGCGCGATGGGGCATGGTGCGGCTGAAGTCGTGCTGGGTAACAAGATTCGACAGGACATATTTGGCAACGAAAGCCCGTTGGGGAAAATGGTTCGTGTGGGTGATCGACGCCTGCGTGTGGTAGGTGTGCTGGCCGAGGGTGGTCATGGCATGGGCATGTCCACGGACGAACTGGTGATAGTGCCTGTTTCCATCGCACAGGCAATGTTGAACTCGAACACACTTTTCCGCATTCTCGTAGAAGCGCGCAGCCGCGACCAACTGGAAGAAGTGAAAGCGCGTGTGCTGAAAATGATCACGCAGCGGCACGAAGGCGAGGAAGACATCACTGTCATCACTCAAGATGCGGTACTGGAGACTTTTGACAAGATTCTTGGCGTACTGACGATGGGCGTGGCCGGTATCGCTGCAATTAGCCTGGCTGTGGCAGGCATCCTGGTTATGAACGTAATGCTGGTGTCCGTCACCCAGCGCACTGCGGAGATTGGCCTGCTGAAGGCTCTGGGCGCGACTTCCGGCGCTGTGCGTCAATTGTTTATGGTGGAAGCGATCCTGCTGTCTCTGGCAGGCGCCCTGATGGGTATCGCTTTAGGTTATTTGGGGGCGGCCATGCTGCGGCAATTCTACCCGACATTCCCCGCTTATCCGCCCATGTGGGCCGTGCTGGCAGGCTTTGGTACAGCGATGGTGTCTGGCCTGATTTTTGGCGTTATGCCAGCGCGACGAGCGGCACAGATGGACCCGATACAAGCATTGTCTAAAAGATAACCATGCTGTTACGAGACGCCAGCCGATTCGCCATACAAGCCATCAATGCACACCGCTTGCGCAGCTTTCTTACCTTGCTCGGCATTGCAGTGGGCATTGCAGCAGTCATTCTGCTCACCTCGATTGGCGAAGGCGTGCATCAGTTCGTGTTATCCGAATTCACGCAATTTGGCACGAATGTAATTGGCATCGCGCCAGGCAAGGTCAAGACTGGCGGGCAGCCACCAACAGGCATCCCGACCACGGCACGGCTACTCACGATGGAAGATGCCCTGGCGCTTCGCAAGATACCGCATGTGGAAGCATCCTCCCCCACGGTGTTCGGCAACTCTGAAGTAGAAGGCAATGGCCGCCTGCGACGCAGTACGATTTATGGCGTGGATGCGGATTTTACGCGTGTGCTGCGTTCCACCATGAGCATCGGCAGTTTTCTTCCCAATGATGGTGCCGGCAACGCGCGTAACTTGGTGGTGCTGGGAAGCAAGCTGCGCAGCGAGCTGTTTGGCATAGAAAATCCCTTGGGCGCAAAAGTGCGCATTGGCGGCCTGCATTTCCGGGTCATTGGCGTGATGGCACCTAAAGGCCAGTTTCTTGGAATCGACTTGGACGACACCGCGTTTATTCCTGCAGAACGTGCCCTGGAGCTCTATAATCGTGACGGCCTGATGGAGATACACGTCATCTATGACGAAACGGCTTCGTCCGTCAGCATCGTCAAGCAGATCAAGCAAATCCTTACCCTGCGGCATGGCCATGAGGATTTCACCATCACCACCCAAGAGGACATGCTGAAGACGCTTTCCAACATCCTGGACGTGCTGACGATGGCGGTGGGAGCCTTAGGCGGCATCTCGCTTCTGGTAGGCGGCGTGGGTATCGTGACGATCATGACCATCTCCGTGACGGAGCGTACGAATGAGGTAGGCCTGCTGATGGCATTAGGCGCCAAGCGCAGCACAGTTTTGGGACTGTTCCTGAGCGAATCTATCATACTTGCAGCGGTAGGCGGCGCGTTTGGCTTGATACTAGGTTCCGGCCTGGCGCAAACTCTAAAATTGCTGCTGCCAAAATTGCCCGTGTACACCCCATGGAGCTTTGCGATTGGTGCTTTGCTGATGTCTGCCATGATAGGCCTGCTAGCCGGTGTGATGCCTGCCAGAAGTGCCGCGCGCCTGGACCCGATTGAAGCGCTGCGCGCCGAATAATAGCACTAAAAGCCTTTAAGGCGATTCACCCACAGACCGCAAATCGAGTAAAATCAATCCCATGTATCAACCTGAACAGATTGGAGTTGTGGCAATCGGCCGCAACGAAGGCGAGCGCCTCATTACCTGCCTGCGCTCGGCACTGGACTGCTGCCCTAACGTAGTGTACGTGGATTCCGGCTCTACCGACAACTCTGTCGCTGCCGCAAAGCGGTTGGGAGTCGATGTCGTGAATCTGGACATGTCGAAACCATTTACAGCGGCAAGAGCACGCAATGCCGGTGCTCATGCGCTCATGGAACTGCATGACTTGCAGTTCATCCAGTTCATCGATGGTGACTGCGAGTTCTTTGCACACTGGCTGGAGCAGGCCGAAGAATATCTGCAGCAACAGCTCTCGACTGCAGTGGTAGCCGGCAGGCTGCGAGAACGCCACCCGGAAGCCAGCATCTATAACCAGATGTGTGATATCGAATGGGACACCCCGGCGGGCGACACGAAAGCCTGCGGTGGCATCATGATGATACGCACCGAGGCGTTCAGGCAGGTGCAAGGTTTCAATGAATCACTGATCGCCGGAGAAGAACCGGAGATGTGCGTGCGCCTGCGGCAGAAAGGCTGGAAAATACATCGTCTGGCGAATGATATGGCATTGCATGATGCCGACATGCATGCATTCAGCCAATGGTGGAAACGTACTCAGCGTGCTGGCTACGCCTATGCGGAAGGTGCCAGCCTCCACGGTGCAGCGCCCGAGAAACACTGGGTGAAAGAGCGCAACCGCGCCTGGATCTGGGCAGTCGCAATACCCTTGCTCTGTCTGGCGCTCCTCTGCTACAAACCGCTATTGGGCATGGCTGCCTTGGCTATCTATCCGCTACAGATCTTTCGTACTGCGCGTCACTTTTCAGGCTTAGGGAAGTTCAAATGGACACAAGCCAGCTTTCTGATGCTGGGCAAGTTCGCTGAAATCACCGGTCAATTCAAGTTCTACAGGAACAGACTGCTGAGCAGGCGCAGCCAGCTCATCGAGCACAAACGTTAAAACGACCCCACTGTTTTCATTAGGCAAAACATCGGCCCGTAAGGCTTGCCCTGCTTTGCTTACAAGGCATGCGAAAGAACAATGAACGTGCGCACGTGTATAACACCACTACCAAAATGTATGCTTAAATAACCGCATGCAAAAGAACCTGCGAAAAAAATCCAGAAAGACCATGAGCCGGAAGAACCGCCTGCAGAAAGTTGGGCTGCCGCCCGGCAGCTTGGTCTATACCGGTGAATCCAAAAGCCAGCTGCCTGTCATCACGATGTTCGATTACGATGCGGGCAAAGTGCATGAACAGACATTATCGCTGGACCAGGTGCATATACTCAGCATCCCTAAAAGCGGTGTGCGCTGGGTGAATGTATATGGTGTGCATGATGTGGAACTGATCAAGAAAATCGGAGCTGCGTTTCATCTGCATCCGCTGGTAATGGAGGATGTCGTCAATACCAGCAACCGCCCGAAAGATGATGTGTTCGCGCATCAGCTGTTCATACTGGCACAGTTCTTCAATTACGATTCCAGCGAAATGAATGTCACGCAGAATCAGGTTTCGATTGTATTAGGCAAGCATTACGTGCTGACTTTTCAGGAGCATCAATCTGGTGCCTTTGAGCCGGTGCGCAAACAGCTTCGCGCCGAAGGCAGCCACATCCGCAACCAAGGGGCGGATTATCTGGCCTACGCATTGCTGGATAGCATCGTCGACCGCTATTTCCTGGTGCTCGACCAGCTTAGCGATGACTGCGAGCGCATGGAAGACGTGCTGCTTTCCAGCCCGACGACGCAGACACTTAACCAGATATACCACCTGAAAGGCGAATGCATGGAATTGCGCCGCAGCGTATGGCCGTTGCGTGAGGTCATCAACCATCTGGTGCGTAACGAGAACCAGTTTTTCAGTGAAAGCACCGTGTTCTATCTGCGCGACGTATATGACCATACCGTGCATTTCATCGAATCACTTGAAGCGATACGTGACATGCTGGCCAGCATGCTGGACATCTATCTCTCCACCTTGAGCAACCGGGTCAATATGGAAGTGCGCGCATTGACCGTCGTTGCGATGCTTTTCATGCCAGCGACGCTGATTGCCGGCATCTTTGGCATGAACACTCAATGGCTGCCGTGGCATGGTAATAAAAACGGCTTCTGGTATGTGATTGCCTTAATGGTGGCAATCGCGCTAGTAATGGGCCTAATCTTTTGGCGCCGCCAGTGGCTGAACAAAAGCAGCATCTCTGAAGATTAGCCTTTTAGCAGTTCTGCATATTTCTTGCGTATTTTAGCCACCTTGGGCGCAGCCACCGCTACACAATAAGGCTGGTTGGGGTTCTTGGCAAAATACTGCTGATGATAATCCTCGGCCGGATAAAAAGGTGCAGCCGGACATAGCTGTGTCACGATAGGCGCATCAAATACCTGCGCTCTATTCAACTGGCTTATCATGCCTTGTGCTATTTCAAGCTGCGTTTCATCCTGATAAAAAATCGCAGAGCGGTACTGTGTACCAATGTCATTACCTTGACGATTCAGGGTAGTTGGGTCATGGCTCACAAAAAATATCTCCAGCAGTGTATCGTAGCTGATTTGAGCAGGGTCATAAGTGATTTGTATCGCCTCGGCATGCCCGGTACCACCCTGGCATATCGCTTTATATGTGGGGTTCTGCGTATAACCACCGATATAGCCGGAAACTACCTGCAACACACCTTGGAGTTGGCTAAACACAGGCTCGATGCACCAGAAACAGCCGCCTGCAACAATCGCCGTTTCGGTATGTTGGTGAAGTGAATTTTGCATGTGGATACTCCTTGGTCAACTTTTCACAATACACTCACGTTGGTTGGTAATCAGCGTTAAAATACCCGTTCATGACCAATCAAATGAGCATACCATGATAAATCGTTTGAAACTGCTAATCCTTACAATCGCTACCGCATTGATAATGCCTGTCGCGCCCAGTGCTTACGCAGATCCACCGCCTTGGGCACCTGCACATGGCTGGCGAAAGAAACATGACCCTTATTATGTTGGTTATTCCGGCAGAAAATGGGGTAAAGATTACGGCATCATCCGAGGCGAATGCCAATGGGAAACTATCGGTACTGTACTGGGTGGAGTTGTTGGCGGCGCGATTGGCAGCTCGGTAGGCAAAGATGGCAACCGCGCTGTTGCCGTTATCATTGGCGGTGCGATTGGTGCAGTGATTGGTAATCAGATTGGCAAGGAAATCGACCGGAACGACCGCGGCTGTATCGGCCATGCATTGGAACTTAGCGGCGATCATCATCCTGTACGTTGGACAAACCCTCATGACCATATCGACTATGAACTCACGCCTATTCGTGGCTTTAGTGCAAATGGGCAAAAATGCCGCGAGTATGAGCTAACCATGATCGCCGGTGGCAATCGTCAAACCAGCACACAAAAAGCCTGCCGTGCAGGCGATGCTACATGGAAGCCATATCGGGATTAAATTCTACAGCTTGCTTAAACGCGCTGTACGTTGACTTCAATTCCTACTTCGCCTCAGTAGAGCAGCAGTTGCGCCCAGAATTGCGCGGCAAGCCTATTGGGGTGCTGCCAGTGATGGCTGAAACCACATGCTGCATTGCCGCAAGTTACGAAGCCAAGGCTTTTGGAGTAAAAACCGGCACTGCAGTGCGCGATGCACGCAAGCTATGCAAGGACATCATCTTTGTCGAAGCAAGACCGCCATTATATGTAGAACATCACCATAAGCTGATTGAAATTGTGGAAAGCTGTACACATGTGGAAGAGGTACGTTCTATTGACGAGATGGTATGCAAACTTACAGGAAGTCAGCAAACCAAAGAAAATTCGCTCAAACTGGCTGCACAGATCAAGCAAAGAATCGCCCAGCGTTACCCATACATCCGTTGCTCCATCGGCATTGCTCCAAACACTTTCTTGGCTAAAACAGCTTCGAACATGCAAAAACCCGATGGCTGCGTGGTCATCGAGCCACACGAAATCCCCCACAAACTCTTTGCATTGAAACTGCGGGACTTGAATGGTATCGGTCGTCAAATGGAGATGCGACTAAGTCATTACGGCGTCAAGACAGTGCAGGACTTATATGCATGTAACCGGGATCAAATGCGAACAATCTGGGGCAGCATCGAAGGTGAACGTTTCCATGACAAATTGAACGGCATTGAGCCTTTTTACGTTAAAAGCAGCCGCAGTTCGTTAGGACACTCACACGTGCTACCGCCGGAACAACGGAATATCACAGGTGCCCGTGCGGTGCTGCACCGGCTGCTGCAAAAGGCCGCCATGCGCATGCGTAGTTATAACCTGCTGACAGGGCATATCAGCGTAAAAATCAAATTCCGACATCCAAAAAACAAAGAGATTGCGCGCTATTACAATGAAAGCTGCATCAGTACAACGGATAACACCCTGAAACTAACAGATGCTCTGGAAACCTTATTGGACAAGCTTCCCAAGGCATACTTAAAATTGGACCCTATTGCGGTAAGCTTGAACTTTACCGAATTGAGTCACGCAGAAGAGACGGCAAATGACCTCTTCGCTGAAAAACCAGCCTCTAGTGAGAACCGCTTGAACAAGGCGCTGGATTTACTAAACCTGAAATATGGCATAAATACGGTTTATTTTGCTGGCGCACACGCAGCGCTTAAACATGCCCCTATGCGCATCGCTTTTAATCATATTCCTGATCTAACGATTGAAAGCGATCAATAAAGCCTGGAACCTAAATTAAACAAAGACAGGCAAAACTCTGTCACAGATACGCTTTTCATGTTGCTAAAGGGTTCGATAAAACGGTGAGCACATGCCAATACTTGCCTCTTCTACCACATCTGCATCAAAAAGTTTTACAGTGAGTCCCGCTTATCTGATGTGCAAAAGGCTGCAATAAGCCATCAATATAGGCTTGCGCGTTCTCTTTGCTATCAAACTCATAAAATCCACCAACGCTGTGGGTATTGATGCCACTTAACCAGGTTTTGGATTTTAGACCTTTGAATTTGGCCATTTGCGCGTTGATTGGCCCCCATTCTATTTGACCAAATGGAATGGAGACCTGATATTCGGCATAAACAAAAACTTTCCCCACGCTATGCCAACCCCACCTGCACTAGATTATCGCTAAAACTTGCAGAATTACCCATGTCGCCAAACTCAGCCAGACTGATGCAATTCACCGTGCCTTTGTTCAACTGGCGCCAATAGCCGAGCGTAGCAACCACCAGGCCCGGATTTACGTCCTTTGTCACTCGTGCATCTGCTTCAAACGCACCGCGATCATTGAAAACTCTAACTTTGTCGCCCTCTTTGATACCACGGGTAACAGCATCCAGCGGATTGATCATGACGAACTGCTCACCTTGGCCTTTGATTTTATCTTCCATGTTAGCGTAACAAGAGTTTAGAAAACCATGGCTCTTAGGCGAAACAATGTTAAGAGGATATTTGGCAGCCAACGCAGGATTGCGTTCTGCTGACTCACGAGAAGGCACATAGTCCGGTAACGGATCTAGGTCGTTACTTGGCTGGAAGCCATCGTACATCTGGCGGAACGGCCCGGCAACGAAATTTTTCGCACCTTCGACCATGAACATACACTTACCCGTAGCCGTTGGGAAATTGCCATTTTTATGTGGGGCACGGTCATCTCTGGTACCGACTTTGAGCCTTGCAAAGCCATGTTTTCGCATGTATTCCAGATCAATCCCTTCGCAAGCTGGTGCATCCCAATTGACATAATTTTCCAGGCACTCACTATCCGACCATTTGAAGTTGTCTTCCTGGAAACCCATGCGTTGAGCCAGGCGTCGGAATATCTCCTGATTTGATAGACATTCACCAGGAGGCTCGACACATTTAGCGTTGTAGGTTAAATATAAATGTCCCCAACTTAAAATCATGTCTTCCATTTCCGCGCCCATGGTAGCCGGCAGCACGATATCCGCATAAGCTGCTGTATCAGAGATGAAATGATCTGCTACGATGGTGAACAAATCCTCGCGAAGCAGGCCTTTGACGATCTTGTCAGTCTCAGGTGACTGGGTCACTGGGTTAGTGTTCCACACCATAATTGACTCAATAGGCACATCAAGCTTAATCTCATTGGTTAGCACACGACCTAATTGCAGGATATTTACAACTGGCGTACCTTCTGGAATCAAATCAGGGCGACATATCACATCAAATTTATAAGGATGTTCCCACACTGGGAACTGCAATGCCCCGCCGCCCACATGGCGCCAAGCCCCAGTAAGCGCAGGCAGGCAAGTGACCGCGCGTATTGCTTGGCTGCCGCCATAATTACGCTCTAATGCAACACCCAAGCGAATCGCGGCTGGCGCAGTTGTAGCATACTCGCGGGCAAATTTGCGGATGTCCGACGCAGAAACGCCAGTAATTTTTTCAGCCCATTCCGGCGTGCGGGTTTTTGCGCGTTCCGCTAGCTCTTTGAAACCGATGGTGAATTTGTCGACATAATCCTGGTCTTGCAAGCCTTCTTCAATAATCACATGCATCATCGCCATTGCCAATGCTCCGTCAGTACCTGGCTTAGGAGCGATATGCCAATCCGCTTCCTTGGCAGTGCGTGATGCGTAAGCATCAACGACAACGACTTTTGCACCCTTCTTCTGTGCTTCCTTAACGATGTGCCAGTGATGAAGATTGGTAGAAACCGAGTTACATGCCCAGATGATAATATACTTGGAATGTATAAAGCTCTCCGGATCCACACCGGCAGTTGGCCCTACCGTCAGAAGCCATGAAGTACATGAACCTTCACCGCAGAATGTACGCTCTGTGACGGTCGCCCCCATTCGGGCGAAGAATGCATCACCGCCGTTAAGGCCATGCACCAACCCTTGATTGCCAAGGTAGCTCGCAGGCATAATAGCGCGCGGACCGCTTTTGGCAATAATTCCCTTCCATTTCGCTACAATGGTATCAAGCGCCTCATCCCAAGATATACGAGCAAACTGCTTGCTGCCCTTCGGGCCAACTCTCTTCAAGGGATACAGCAGTCGATCAGGGTGATAATGGCGTTTCTCATAATCTTTGAGTTTGACGCACAAACCACCTCGCGTCATCGGATGCTCTGGATTGCCTTCAACTTTAATCAGCTTTCCACCTTTGACATGAAACACCATACTGCATGTGTCTGGGCAGTCGTGCGGACATCCGCCGTGATGTTTTGAAACGCCTTGTGCAGCTTGACCATCCATTCCATGCCCCCTTATGAGTTATCCGTCACCATTACTATACCGATTAGTATAGGGATAGATTAAACCCAATTCTTGAAATATACAAGGGGGTTAGTGCGCGTCAATACTAGATTGCATACTGAGGCTGTAAGGTAATCAAACTATCGAAATAGTCTGATTAAGAAGAAAAAAGTTTACATCAATTCCAGCAACAGCGCTTTAAAGGCTCAGTTTCTTTGCCTCTGCTTAATTCTTCATCACGCGCTCCGCGTGACAATGTATCGTCAACCTTACCACGTGTTAGCAAATCATCTTGTTTACCACGGGTTAACGGTACATCCTGTTTACCTCTTTCCAATTCAGCGTCACGTTTACCTCTTACCAAAAAGTCATCCGCCCTGCCACGCGTCAATTCCTTGTCACGCTTGCCGTGCTCCAAAGGATCATCCTGCTTGCCGCGCTCTAACAAACAACCACTCTGGCCTCGTTCAAGCTTTGCATCAACTGCACCACGCGTCAATTCCTCATCGCGTTTGCCACGTGTTAAGGTTGACGTTTCCATCCCACGTTCCAAATCAGGCGTAAGACACATATTTGATGCCCTTATACTTTTAGCAGGATTGGCATCATCCTGCGCGAGTGCGGCACAATTTAAGGAAAGAATACTAATAAGCAAGATTGCCTGTTTCATGTAACTCATCTCTGAATTCATGACGGCACTATACAACGAATGTGTATTGAGATACAAACAAATAAACCCTCACAAGGAGGGTTTATTTATTCAAATAACTAGCTTGGGGA
>ENA-UPTA01000827-UPTA01000827.1-activated-sludge-metagenome-genome-assembly--contig:-NODE-827-length-35654-cov-11.086379_pt1 | contig 35654 bp, 37 predicted proteins | sample MGYA00238184_ERZ773361 | MGnify/ENA primary metagenome ERZ773361 (study PRJEB29100, sample SAMN05720205) | activated sludge metagenome | isolation source: anaerobic digester from wastewater... | reverse complement strand
TGCATCCCTTATGTTGAGTTCGCGGTGTCAACAAGAGATCAAGTTACCGAAGTTACCGAGCTATTCATTGCTTCTGCAAGGTGGCAATCAACGGACACGACACGGTGCCACGGCTTGTGCAGCAGTCGCGCACGAGGGAGGCCAGTGCTGACTCGATGCGCCGCAGATCCTTCAGTTTCTTGCGCACGTCCGCCAGCTTGACCTCGGCAAGTTGGCGCGCTTCATCGCAATGCGTGCCGTCGTCCAACTGCAGCAGGCCTGCCACTTCGTCGAGGCTGAAGCCCAAGCGCTGTGCGGCCTTCACGAACTTCACGCGGGCGACGTCCTCGGCCTCATAGCGCCGGATGCTGCCATAGGGCCGGTCGGGCTCGGGCAGCAGGGCCCGGCGCTGGTAGAAGCGAACCGTCTCCACGTTGACCCCGGCCGCCTTGGCGACGGCCCCGATGGTCAGGCCGTTCTGTTCTCGTTCCATTCCGCTTGACTCCGTACATGAGTACGGAAATAAGCTTACGCCATCGTCTCCAGACTGGCCGAGGAAAAGCGAATGACCGAAACACAAGAAGGGCGCGGTGCCCTCTTCGCCGGAGGACTTGCCGCGATCCTGGCATCCACCTGCTGCCTAGGCCCGCTGGTGCTAGTGGCCTTGGGCTTCAGCGGCGCCTGGATCGGCAATCTGACGGTGCTGGAGCCCTATCGCCCGATCTTCATCGGCGCCGCGCTCGTTGCGATGTTCTTCGCTTGGCGACGCATCTATCGGCCGGCACAGGCCTGCAAGCCCGGCGAGGTCTGCGCCATCCCGCAAGTCCGGTCCACCTACAAGGCCATCTTCTGGATCGTCGGCGCGCTGGTGCTGATCGCGCTCGCCTTCCCCTATGTCCTTCCGCTGTTCTACTGACCAGGAGTTCTCCATGAAGCAGCTGTTCCTGACCACCATGCTCGCGATCGGCGTCGCCGCTGCGCAGGCGGCACCTCAAACCGTCACGCTCGACGTGCCCGGCATGACCTGCGCGGCCTGTCCGATCACCGTGAAGAAGGCGATCTCGAAGGTCGAGGGCGTGAACAAGGTCGACGTGAGCTACGAGAAGCGCCAGGCCGTCGTGACCTTCGACGATGCCAAGGCCACCGTGCAGAAGTTGACCCAGGCGACCGAGAACGCGGGCTACCCATCCACCGTCAAGCGCTGAACCGTTGCAGCGAAAGAGGGAACGCGCCATGAACGTCGTGACGCGCATTTCCGACAAGGCTGGCTCGCTGGGCAGCATCGTCTCGGCAATGGGCTGTGGCGCCTGCTTCCCGGCCCTGGCCAGCCTCGGCGCCGCGCTCGGGCTCGGCTTCCTGAGCCAGTTCGAGGCCTTGTTCGTCACCGTGCTGCTGCCGCTGTTCGCGGGGCTGGCGCTGCTGGCGAACGCGCTGGGCTGGTTCAGCCATCGCCAGTGGCACCGCACCGTGCTCGGCATGATCGGACCTGTCATCGTGCTGATCGCCAGCTTCACGGTGGCCGAGAAGCTTCTCTACGTCGGCCTCGCGGCGATGGTCGGCGTTTCGATCTGGGACTTCGTCTCGCCGGCGAATCGGCGTTGCGGTCCAGCCGGCTGCGAAATTCCGGCCAAACACGCCTGAAGCCTTTGCACCAGCTTCTGTTGAAAGCGACCTTATGACCGAACTCGTGATCAGCGGCATGACCTGCGACTCGTGTGCGACGCATGTCCGTCAAGCCCTGGAGAAGGTCCCCGGCGTGCGCTCCGCGCAGGTTTCTTATCCCAAGGGAACGGCGAAGCTCACGCTTGCCCCAGAAACACCCGTGGCGGCCCTCATGTCGGCCGTGGCCGCGGCCGGCTATCGAGCCCGGGTTCCCGACTCTGCGTCCCAGCAGCCGCGCAACGGCCTGCTCGACAAGGCGCGCAGTTGGCTCGGCGGGGGCCAAAAGGCGCTCGGCGGCGGCGAAGCGATACACATCGCCGTCATCGGCAGCGGCGGTGCCGCGATGGCGGCGGCGCTGAAGGCGGCTGAGCGCGGTGCTCGCGTGACCCTCATCGAGCGCGGCACGATCGGCGGCACCTGCGTCAACGTTGGCTGCGTGCCATCGAAGATTATGATCCGCGCGGCACACGTGGCCCACATGCGGCGCGAGAGTCCCTTCGACGCCGGCATCGCCGCGAGTACGCCCGCGATCGACCGCAGCCGGCTGCTCGCGCAGCAGCAGGCCCGCGTCGACGAACTGCGGCGCGCGAAGTACGAGGGCATTCTGGAAAGCACGCCGGCGATCACCGTGTTGCGCGGCGAGGCGCGCTTCAAGGACGGCCGCCGTCTCGTCGTGAAACTTAGCGATGGCGGCGAACGCGAACTGGCGTTCGACCGCTGCCTGATCGCCACCGGCGCGCACCCTTCGATCCCGCCGATCGCCGGCCTGAAGGACACGCCGTTCTGGACGTCCACCGAAGCACTGGCCAGCGACGCCATCCCGCCCCGTCTTGCGGTTGTCGGCTCGTCGGTGGTGGCGCTGGAGCTCGCGCAGGCCTTTGCGCGGCTGGGCAGCAAGGTGACGGTGCTGGCGCGCCATACGCTGTTCTTTCGCGAGGACGCCGCGATCGGCGACGCCGTCACGGCGGCATTTCGTGCCGAGGGCATCGAGGTGCTCGAGCACACCCAGGCCAGCCAGGTTCGCCACGCCGATGGCGAATTCGTGCTCGCAACCGATCGCGGCGAACTGCGATCCGACCGGGTGCTCGTCGCCACCGGCCGCACGCCCAACACGCATGGCCTCGCGCTCGATGCGGCGGGCGTGGCCGTCGACGCGCAGGGCGCCATCGTCATCGACGCGGCGATGCGCACCAGTGCTGCGAACATCTACGCCGCCGGCGACTGCACCGACCAGCCGCAGTTCGTCTATGTGGCCGCTGCGGCCGGCACGCGCGCCGCGCTCAACATGATGGGCGGCGACGCTGCGCTCGACCTGAGTGCGATGCCGGCGGTGGTCTTCACGGATCCGCAGGTGGCCACCGTGGGAATGACAGAAACCGAAGCGCATGCGAAGGGCATCGAGACCGACAGCCGCACGCTGAGCCTGGAGAACGTGCCGCGCGCGCTCGCGAACTTCGACACCCGGGGCTTCATCAAGCTGGTGGCCGAGGCCGGCAGCGGGCGGTTGCTGGGCGTGCAGGCCGTCGCGCCCGAGGCCGGCGAGTTGATCCAGAGCGCCGCGCTCGCGCTGCGGGCGCGCATGACGGTGCACGACCTGGCCGATCAGCTGTTCCCGTACCTGACGATGGTGGAAGGGCTCAAGCTGTGCGCGCAGACCTTCACCAGGGACGTCAAGCAGCTCTCGTGCTGTGCCGGCTGAAGCGCCTGCCATGAGTGCCGACTACTCCGTCGCGCAGGCGGCCGCCCGGGCGGGCGCCACGGTGCACCAGTTGCGCACCTACGTGGCGTGCGGGCTGGTCAAACCCTGCGCCAGAACCGCCACGGGACACCACCGATTTAACGATGATTGCGTGGCGCGACTGCGGCTGATCGTCGCCGCCACTGGCGCAGGCCTGCGCATCGCCGAGATCGGCAGCCTGATCCGGGCACTCGATTGCGGCGACCGTGGCGCCGTGGCACTGGCTCGTCGCACGCTGGCAGCTGTCATCGACGAGCGGCAGGCCGCTTTGATGAGCCTGGCGGGAGTGCTCTCGAGCACCTGTGGCCAGGTGGCTGCGAAGGCCGCCCTGTGACGCGTCCGCGCGACGCGACCCAGGATGAAACCGCCCGGGCTCCAGCCACCTCGCAGGGCGCTGGTTCTCTGCGGTGGCGGGGCCCGCGGCGCGATGGAGGTTGGCTTCTATCGGGCGATAACGGAACTGGGCCTCTCGTTCGAGATCGTCGTCGGCAGTTCGGTGGGTGCCCTGAACGGGGCATGCATCGCCGCCGGCATGCCGCCGGATGAACTGGCTCGGTGGTGGCAGCGCGTGGGCCGCGCCGATGTCGTCGGATGGCATATTGGCAGGCGCTCTGGCGTGGCGGCGGGCCGCTGAGCCTCGACCCTCTGCGGCGACTGCTGCGCAAGACCTTGCCGGTGCTGGTCTTCGAAGACCTGAAGACTCCGCTGGTGGTGACAACCACGGATCTGCTGACCGGCACACCGGTGTACTGGCACGGCGCCGGAGACTTGCTCGAGCCCGTCGTCGCGAGCATGAGCCTGCCGGGTGTGTTCCCGCCAGTGACCATCGACGGGCGGCAGCTGGTTGATGGTGCGGTGGCCAGCAACGTACCGTTCGCGTCGGCGCTGGAGCGTGGCGCGCGGCGCGCGGGAGATGCTGATGATCCTGTGCACCTGTTGCCCGGCTGCACGACGGCCGCTGCGCTCACCGCTGGGGATCCTGCTGCGCAGCTTCTGGATCGCACTGGAGACGAAGTACGGCTGCGACCTGCAGCACCACCGGCGACAGGGCGTGGCCGTGCGGGTGGTCGAACCCCGCCTGGACATCGAGGTCGGGCTGCTCGACTTCGGACACGCCGATGCGTTGATGGATGCCGCCTACGAGCAAACCCTCGCGGCGTTCGAAAAGTCGGGTGACGAAGCGCGGTCCGCTGCGTGGCTGCAGGCCGAAACGACCCCATGGCGAGTCAGTTGACTTCGAGTCACCAGACGGCGCGTCAGCGCCTCGGCGCCTACCTGCTCGCAGCGCTGGCCGTTGTGAGCTGCCCTTGCCACTTGCCGATCTGGATCGCGGTGTTCTCCGGCACCTCTGCCGGCGCGGTCCTCGGCGAACACTGGGGACTTGCGGCCGTGGCACTGACCGGCCTGTTCGTTGCGTCCGCGGCCGGCGCGATGCGGATGTTCGGCCGCAAGGGGTGATCGTTGTGTGGGTGGCTGAACGGAAGGCTGTTCGTCGCCGCGGTGGCCTTGATGTGGAGACTGCCCGTGAGAGCCTGAGGCATCTGCTTCCTCGGGGCTCTCCATGCAACCTCTCGCACTCACGCTCAAGGGATTCCGCGGCATTCGTGACGGCCTGGGCCGCGAGGAGATCACGCTGGACCTCGAGCGTCTGACCCAGGACGCGCAACTGATCGCCATCGTCGGGGCGAACGGTAGCGGCAAGTCGACGATCATGGATTGCCTCGTGCCCTACATCGGACTGCCGAGCCGAGCCGGGCTGGCGGGGGCGGGCGGCTTCTCCTACTACGATCATGTGTACCTGCCCGAAAGCGTGAAGGACCTGACCTGGGCGCATGAGGGCCGCTGCTACCGATCGCAGATCGTCATCCGCCTCTGTGGTCGCCGCCGCACCGAGGCCTATCTGCACACGCTCGACGACGCCGGTGGCTGGCAGCCGGTGCGGCTCGACGACGGCATGGTGTCCGACGGCCGGGTCGAGACCTATACCCGCTGCGTCGAGGCCATCTGCGGGAGCGCCGAGACGTTCTTCACCTCCGTGTTCGCGGCGCAGGGCAAGCGCCAGCTCAGCACCTATCGCAACGCCGAGATCAAGTCGCTGCTGGCCGACCTGCTCGGGCAGGAAGAGATCCAGGCCCTGGGTCAGAAGGCCGCGGAAACGGTGCGCCTGTTGAAGGCGGGGCTGGCGACCATCCGCCAGGAGCTGATCGGGCTCGACGCTGAGGGGGTGCGCCTGGAGGCGACACGCCGGCAGCTTGACGGAGCGGGCGAGCGCGTGTCGGCGGCCGAGCGTGCCAAGACGGCGGCACACGCCGCATTGGAGGCAGCGCAGGCGTGGCATGCGCGCGTGGCGGTCGAGCGAGAGCAGGTGCGGGCGACCGAGGCTCGCCGCGCACAGCTCGCGGCCGAACGCCAGTCCACCCTCGACACAACCGCGCAGGCTCGCCGTGCTCTTCAGTCCCGGGATCAAGCCGAGCGGCAACGGCTGGAGCGGCTTGACCAGCGGATCGCCGGACGGCTGCAGCAGGAACGCTCGCGGCGTCAGGCCCTGACCCTGTCCCGCCAGCGTTGCCAGGCAGTGCTTGCCGAGGCCGGCGAGGTACAGCGTGCGGAGAGGCGCCTGCCGCTGGCGCAGCGCGTGCAGGCGCTGCGCAGCGCGCTGACCGAAGCCTGTCGCGAGCAGACCCACGAGCTGACGCGCTGCCGAGGGGCGGTGCGGCTTGCCGAACAGCGCGTGGCAGGCATCGAGCAAGAGGCGGGACGGGCCGCGCTGAAAGCCGAGGAACTCGCGCGCCGGTTCGGCTTGACCGGCGAGGTGCCCTGCGTCGGCACGGATCTGCAGGGCCGTTGCAAGCTGCTGGGTGACGCGCGCGAGGCGCTGGCGCTGATCCCGAACGCCCAGGCCCAGCTGGCCCGGCTGGCCGGCGAGAAGGCCGAGGCGCGGCAGGAACTCCTCGCCGCGCGTCAGCGCTGCGAAGCGCTTGCCGGCGCACCGCAGAATCTGGCACGGGCCGAACGTCGCGAAGCCGTCGCGCGCGAGCGGGTGAGTCGCCTGGCCGTGATGTGCTCGAAGGCGCCGGCGTGCGCACAGGCACAGATGACATTGGTCGAGATCGAACAGGAGTTGCAGGCGCTGGGGCCCGGGGTGGCCGCCGATGCGGCTGGCGAAACCGCCGACGAGCGCGCCGAGCGCCAGCAGATCGCCGCGGCACGCCAGGCGGTCGAGGAGCAACTGGAACAACAGGCGAGGCTGGCCACGGCAGCGCTGGCGCGCCTGGATCACGCGCTCGCGTCGCTGCCGTCCGCCTTCGACGAGCGACAGGTGACGCAGGCCTCTCAAGCGCTGGGTGCGGCTCGGGAAGCCTTGAGCGCCGCCGAGCAATCGATGCTGACGGCGGTACGCGAAGCGCAGACGATCGAAGAGGTGTCCAAACAAGTGGCCGCTCTGGCCGAGCGCTGCGAGCGCGTTCGCGCGCGCAGCGCCCGCGTCGAGGACGAGCTGGGTAACTGGAACCTCTTCGCGCGCTGCATGAGCAACGACGGCCTGATCGCACTGGCGATCGACGATGCGGGGCCCGCGCTCTCGGCGTTGGCGAACGACCTGCTGCTGGCCTGCTACGGACCGCGCTTCACGGTGTCGATCCACACCTTGCTGGAGACCGCCAAGGGCGATCAGAAGGAGGGCTTCGACATCGTCGTGCACGACGGCGACACCGGCGAAAGCAAGAGCGTCAGCCTGATGAGCGGGGGCGAGCGCACGTTCGTGGAGTCATGCCTGACCCGCGCGATCGCGTTGTACCTGGCGCGAAACACCGGCCGCCGCTACACGACGCTGTTCACCGACGAGGCGGACGGCGCGCTGGACTCCCAGCGCAAGCGCATGTTCATGGCGATGAAGCGCGAAGTGCTGCGCCTGGGCGGCTACGAGCGCGAGTTCTTCGTCTCGCAGACGCCGGAGCTGACGGCGATGGCCGATGCCGTGATCGACCTCGACGCGCTGAAGGCGCAAGGATGAAAGCGCAAGGGTCCGTGTCCGCGCCGTAGCGGCCGCGGCCCCAAGCCGGCAGCGCCGGCGACGATCATTGCGGCTCGGCTCGTGGCCTGTGCGGATCGGCCGGGGCATGGAGACCGATTCCCCACAGGTATGCCTGATCGAGGATGTGCTCGCACGCAGGCTTGCTCTTCGCGAGCTGCTCCAGGGCGCACAGCAGGTGATCCGCAACGCCGCGGTGCTCACTCGCGACGGCCAGACTGTAGAGCCGCAAAAGCCCTCGCGCGAGGCGACGGCCGGATCCAAGGTCGCTGTTCATTGCGGACCTCCAAGCGGGGCACCACCACCCCGAGTGCTGGCAGCGTAGAGCTTGCCCCTGTGTCAAAGTCAACCCCCGGCCGCAGCTCCTCCCGGGGAGCGCGACTGCGGCGGAGGTTCAGCGCTGCAGCGAAACCACTTGGGGCTTGTGGGCGCGGCGCACTTCGGCCAACTCCCGGTCCCGCCGTTCGAGCTGGAGCCGCGTCTCCTGCCAGGCTGCGAAGTAGTGGTCGACCAGTGCCGCGAGCTTGGTGAGCTGCTCGCGCAAGGCGGCATTGTCGCGGCGCAGGCGTGCAGCGCGCCCGGCGTTGTCGGGGTGCCGAAGGTGCTTCTGATGGGCCGCGTGCAACGCCTGCACGACATCGGGGTGGTAGCGGTACAGCGCGTTGCGCGAGATGCCGGCCAGATCGCACAGGGCGGTGGCGGTCAGTGCCGGCGGCGATGCGCTGTCGCCTCGCTGTCGAACCATCGTCGTCAGCGCCTCGCGCAGGCGCTGGGCCGATGCGGTCTTGGTGGCGCCGCGCGCCTGCTTGGTCATGATCGCTCCTTCGCATCGCTGTCGATCGTGCGGATCAGCGACCTTGCCTCATCGAGTCGTGTGCGGACGAGACGCAGGGTCTGCCGCGGCAGGGCGGGCTCGTCCAGCAACCGCTCGCAGCGGTGGACTTGCTCGACCCAATAGGGTCGATGCCGCTGCGACACCGCGAAGTTCTTGCAGCGCGCGCAGGTCGACGGCTCGCGGCGAGCGGGGTTCGGGCCGGCCGCGTTGCCGAGGCAGGCGCTGTGCTCCTCACGATAGACGCAGAAGCCCCAGTCGCAGATGCCGAGCACGAGTCCCGCGTCCACCAGCAGGCGCGCGTAGCTTGCGAGGTCTTCCTTCATGCGCTTGCCCCGAAAGCGCGGGCGATTGGCCACGATCTCCTCGCCGGCGCGGCCGCCCAGGCCGGGTGCCGCCAGCATGTGTTCCCAGGCGTTGATCGACTGCTGCAGGATCTCGGCGTCGATCTCCTGGTTGAGCCGATAGTCGGAGCCGGCGTAGCCATGGTCGGTCTCGGCCCGCTCGCGATGACCGAGCTGCTGCGCCAACGCGAACAGGCAGGTCCTGTCGCGCAGCGCCGCGAACCTGGCGAAGGTCTTGCGGCCCTGGTGCGTAGAGAGCCTCCATGGCCGATCCTCGTGTGCGAGGCCCAGCCAGGCGGCAAAGCGCTGCAGTTGGATGTTGATCCGTGCGATCGAAGGGATCTCGAGCAGTTCGGGGCGCACCTCGTGCCACTCGGTCGCGCCGTTGCCGTGCCAGCGACGCAGCCACAGCTCGTCGCGTCCGGCGACGGCGCGGTGCCCGGCAGACAACGCTTCGAGCACGGCCACCGCCTGAACCGCGGCAGGAGGCGCGACCCATTCATGCGCGCGCCCGTGGTAGCCCGATTGGCGCTTGAAGATCGCTCCGACAATCACGGTGACGGGCTCGCCTGCGCCGTCGGCGCAGCGACGCTGCACGCAGCCGGCCTTCAGATGCAGGATCTCACTGACGCGCGGGCCAACCAGGTAGGAGATGACGGCAAAGCACGAGGCGTAGAGCAAGTCGGTGCGCAGAACGAGTTCGCGGACAGATCGCACCGGGGATTGCGCATCGGCGAAGCCGGCACTGGCACTTTGAAGCGCACGTGTCGCGCGTCCGGTGTGCGCATGGCCCGCACCGCGACCGCCGGCCGCCGCCTGCCGATACGTCTGCCAGGCGCGCAGGACGACGGGTGCGTCGCGCGTGACGATGTCGATGGCCGACTGTACGAGCTTCACCGCGACGGTGTCCGGCGTGTAGGGCCAGGGGTGTCGCATCCCCTCGTGATAGCCGGCGGCCCGGCGCTGATCTTGTCCAGCGAAGGGGTCGAAGGACAGGCTGTCGTCGAGTTCGCCGCCAAAGCGATGAAAGTACGCAAACAGGTACAGGTGGCGCAGCACGGTTCCCGGCGCGCGCGGTGAAGGGTGACCGGCCAGGGGGCGGGTGCGCAGCCACTGCTGAAACTGCAGTAATGCCGGCGGGTCAAGTTGGGCGAAGCGGCTGAAGCCCTCGCCGTCCATCCACTGCAGCAGGCAGCGCAAGGTGAAGAAGTACTGCGCCACCGTGCTCGGTCGCAGCGGTAGTCCGGTGAACATCGAGTGTGCTCGGATGAGTGCGATCAGTTGTCGGCTGGTCTCTCGCAGCACGGCGTAGCGCTCGTCGGTGAACCGCTGGCCGTCCTGCAGCTCGAAGTCCCAGCGCAGGCGCACAGGATGCCGTTCTTCCAACGCGTTCGCCGGCGCCAGTACCCAGACGTCGTCTTCCCACTTCGATTCAAGAAGGAACCATGTTCGATCGTCGGCGTGTTCGGCCGCAGGGTCGACGGGACGTTCGCTGGCTTGGTGCTGCAAAGCAGACATGGCAGCGCCCTCATCGCAGCTCGGGCAGCGGCGGGAGCTGCGGCAGCAGCGACTCGGCCGAAGCGATCTCGCGTGCGGCGAAGCGCGGCAGGATGTCTTCCTCGAGGATGCGCAGCTGAGGCGCGTAGAAGGCCTGCCAGCGCGCCGGATGCAGCGTCGCCGCCGCGGCGCGAAGGTGGTCATGTGCCTGGAGCAGCCGGGCCATGGTCAGCGGTTCCGGCGTGATCACGGCGTTCGGGCAGGTGAAGCAACCCATGAAGTTGGTACAGAGCTCGCCACCGCGGGTGCCCGGCGCGGCGCCGGCCAGCGGATCCTTGCAGTCGAAGCCGAACATCGACACCAGCTCGCCCGGCGGTAGCACGCTCGCCGCCGCCGCGGCTGCCTGCGGAGGCGGTGCGGTCGGCGAAGGAGTGAGGTGCTCGAGAAAGGCAGCCTGCAATGCGGCGATGCGCACGTGGTTGTGCCTTCGCACGACCGGCGCCTCGACGTAGCGAACGGTCGTCGCGATGTTGGCGTGGTTGGCCACCGCCCGCGTTCGAAGCAGATCGCCGCTGGCGCGGTAGAAGCTGCACAGGACGCTCGGCCGGATGCTCGCCAACGCGAACGCCGCCAGGCGGTGGCGGTCGCAGAATTGGGCGAGCAGGTGATGGACGGTGATGGTCGACATCGCGTTCACGGTGCGCAGCCCCTTGAAGATGAAGAGGCGGTCGCGCTGCGCCGGCGGCGCCAGCGGCCGCAGCCGCTCGTTCCAGGCGAGGATGTCCCTCACCAGTGCCGGCGGCTCGAACGCCGCGTCGCGTCCGAAGGTCCGCCGCTGCTGGCGCCCGGCGCGGGCCTTGAACCACACCAGCGCCTGGCGGTTCTCCAGTAGGGGAACGTCCTGCAGGCAGTCGCGCCCGAGTTCGGCGATGGGCTCGGGGTTGCCGGCCGCGTGGGTCAGGATGGCCAAGTAGTATGGCAGCAGCGAGACGGCACGCGGGTACAGGTACGGCTCGATCTGCTTGGCGCCGCCCCAGCGACGCACGGCGATCTGCAATTGATGGTTGCCGTGCTGTTCCAAGTCGAGCCTGCTGGGCATGATGCCGCCGAAGCGACGATCGACCTCGGCCAGAAGCCAACCCAAGGAGCCGGCCTTGCCGCCGTCGACGGCGCGCTGCGCAGCGGCCGATGCCCGCATCTCCCGCATGGCAGCGATGTCCGCTTCGCAGGCACGCAGGATGGCGCGAAGCTCGCGTGCTGTCAGCGTCGCGCGTGGGGGCGTGTCGCGACCCCGCCCGGGGAAGGGCGCGAAGGGATGGTCAATGCGGTCGACCAAATCGGGACGGCAGCGTTCGAGCCAGCGCAGCAGCTGGCGCAAGGCACCGTAGGTGTTGGCACGCGTGGAGACGGCCCAGGGCGTGCCGTCCGCGCGTCGTTGCGCGTTGAGCCATTCGATGTAGCGCACGAGCATGCATCGGTCCAGGTCCGCGAGCGACCTGACGGCTCCAGACTCGGCCGCGAAGCGGTTGAAGATGAGCACCGATTCCCAGCATGACTTGATGCCGCGCGGCGACCGAGCTCCGCAATGGCACCAGAACGCCTGCGCCAGCGCAAGCCGCACGTCCTCCGGCAGGGACAGCGACGAGAAGTCGATGACCGTCCGGCGAACCAGGCGAGGAGCGTCAAAGCGAGCGGGCTGCGCGTCGCGCACCGACGCTGCCACGGGCTCTTGCGACAGCGCCCGACGGATGCTCTGGCGCGGCGACTTCATGACGGCCCTTCCTCTGACAGCAGCGTCTCAAGCACGTCCTTGAGGACGCACGGATCGACAGCGACGGCGCGAAGGTAGCGGTCGGTCGTCTCGATGTGCTCGTGGCCGAGCAGCACCTTCACCACGATCAACGGGTTGATCTTGGCACCTCGGCCGGCCAGGTGTTCGAGTCTCGCGAGCAGCATGCAAGCGAAGGTGGCTCGCAGCAGGTGCGTGGTGGCCTTGAATCCGCAGGCCACACCCGCCTGGCTCACGGCTCGTTGATAGGCGTTCTTGCCCGCGGGTGCACCGCGGGCGTTGACGAACAGGGCATTGTGCTCGGCGATCCGCCCCTTGCGTCGGGCGCGTGCCAGCCAGGCGAAGCGATGGCCGCTGACGTAGCCGTCGGTCTCGTCGAGCAGGCTGGCCGGCGCGATCACGTGGCCGGCCTTGCGGCCCTTGCGAACGACCTCGATCGCGTGATGCAGCGTGGCTGACGCAGGGCGGTGGCCTATGTCGCTGACGCCGAGGCGCAGCAGTTCGCTGATGCGTAGGCCCGTATACAGCTGCCAGCGGGCCATCAGGTCGTAGGGCGGTGCGAGCTCCGCGAGGAGTTCGCGCGCCTGCTCGGAGATCAACGGCCGCGGCAGCTCCTCGTACTGCCGAAGGACGAAGAGGCTGCGTTCATGGGTCGGAGCGTGACTGGCCCGCGTAGGCCGGTGATGCCGTGCGAGCCGGAAGTCGCGCGTCTTGTCCGCCAGCGGCGAGGCGTTTAACCATTGCGTCCGAACTGCCCACTCGTAGAACCGGAGTACGCCACGAACGCGATGATTGATGGTCGTCGTCCGGTACGGGCGGCCGGTGTGGGGGCTCGGCTGCGCCATCATGCGGTTCCGATAGGCCACGAGGTCGACGGCGTTGGCGCTCTCCCACGGGATGTCGTTCTGCTCTAGCGTCTCGAACCAGTCGTAGAGGATCTCGGCGTAGGTCCTCAGAGTGTCGTCGGTATGGGCGCGTTGGACCGAGTGTTCATGCAGGAAGGCGACTGCCGGTTCGATCAACTGCCAGTGCCTAGTGAACAGAAGCGGAAATCCGGCGGGGCGAGGTTCGCGCACGGCGACATCGGTCGCCCGCTCGGCAGCGGTGCGCGTTCGCTCGGTCACCTCATCGGGGGTCGGCAGCGAGGCCTTGCGGATGATCTGCACCATGGGGCGCGCCCTTGCGATTCAGAAGCTTGACGGCTTCCACGAAGGTCACATCCAGGAGGTGAATCGCCAAGTCGATGGCGCCGCCTCCGCCATGCCTCGCACGCGTGTCGTACCACTTGGGACCCGTGGTCACGATCTCGAAATCGCCGCGGCGAGTGCACAGGTGCCAGCGCTGGCTCTGGTCGTCCTTGACCGGCAGAAACGTCGGGTCAGCCTTGACGTGGGTGGCCAGCAGCGCGAGCGCGTCGCAGGCCGGCATTTGGCGAAGCCTTGTCAACGTCGAGGCACTGAACGAACTGCGTAGTCGGCGCGCGACCATCTCCGCAACCTCCCGTGGCGTTGCTCAAAAAAAAAAGGCGCGGGACGCGGCGGGGCTACTCGCCTCTGAGAGAGGCCCGGGCTACCCGGGCGTGAGATCACTGTAGGCCGGTTGGCCGCTCAGTCCAAGGGCGTTGACACTCGCGAATGCAACCTAACATCCGTACCTGACGATGCCGTCACGAGCAGCCGTCGCAGGCCCCGGCGGCTTCTCGTACTACGACCATGTCTGCCTGCCGGAGAGCGAGAAGGACCTGACCTGGGCTCACGCTGGCCGCAGCTACCGGTCGCAGGTTGTCGTCCGCACCAACGGCCGGCGCAAGACCGAGGCGTTCCTGTTCGCGCTCGACCAGGAAGGTTCGTGGAAGCCGGTCGTGCTGGACGACGGCACCGTGTCAGACGGCAAGGTGGACACCTACACCCGCTGTGTCGAGGCCATCTGCGGCAGTGCCGACACGTTCTTCACCTCCGTGTTCTCGGCGCAAGGCAAGCGGCAGCTGAGCGCCTACCGCAACGGCGAGATCAAGACCCTGCTGGCCGACCTGCTGGGGCAGGAAGCGATACGGACGCAGGGACTGCGGGCGGCAGAGACAGCGCGCTTGTTCAAGGCCAGCCTCGGCGCCATGCGACAGGAGTCGGCCGGCGTGGACGAAGAGGCGCTCCGCATTGCGAACGAGCGGGGCCGACTGCAGGGAGCCGGGGAACGCGTGGCCCGGCGCCTCTCTGAGCGACAGGCGGCGCAGGCAACCCTTGAAGTCGTGCGACAGCAGCAGGCGCAACTGCTGGCCGAGCAGGACCAGTCGCGAAGCACCGAAGCGCGCCGCTCGCAGTTGCAGGGCGAGTGTGTTGCCGCCAACCAGTCCAGCGTCCAGGCCATCGAGGCGCTGAAGGCGCAGGACCGGGGCGAGCAGCAGCGGCTGGATCGCCTGCAGCAGCGCGTCGCGCACCGCACTTCGCAGGAACGCAGCCGCTGGAGCGCGCTGCAGGATCGCCGATGCAAGTATCTCGACGCCCTGAAGCAGGCGGCGGCCGTGCGGCGTGCCGAGAGGCGCCTGCCGCTGGCCGAGATCGTCCTCGCGGCACGGGCCGCAAGGGTGACCACCTGGCGCCGGCAGGTTCAGTGCCTGACCGAGTGCCAGGGCGCCGTTCGCACGGCCGAACAGAAGCTCGCGGCGACCCTGCGCGAGGCGGGGCAGGCAGCGATCAGGGCGGACGACCTGGCGCGTCGCTTCGGTCTGACGAATGCCGTGCCCTGCGCCGGAACCGACCTGCAGGGGCAATGCCAACTGCTGGGTGATGCGCGCGAGGCCAGTACCTTGATCCCGAGCGCCCAGGCCGCGATGGCCCGCCTGGCGCGCGAGAAGGCATCGATCGACGCGGAACTGGCGACGCTGCGGTCGCAACGGGAGGCGCTGTCCGGCGCGCCAATGACCCTGTCACGGGTCGAAGTCAAATGTGAACGCGCTCGCGCACGGGCCACACGGCTCGCGCAATGGTCCGCCAAGTCCACCGAGATTGCACAGGCGCGTGCAGCCCTGACCGAGATCGACCAGGAACTGGCTGTGGCTGCATCGCCCGGTGCAGCCGATGGGCAACCCGTGGAGACGACCGAGGAACACGCGGAGCGCCACCAGATCGGCGCCACGCGGCAGCAGATCGCCAACCAGATCGAGCAGCAGTCGCACCAACTTCGCGCCACGCTGGACCGACTGCATGCGGCGCTGGGCACCATGCCCGCTGCCTTTGATGTGCAGAGACTGACCGCAGCGAAGTCGGCCATGGACCAGGCGGCGCGCGCGGCGGTTGCAGCCGAAAGGACTCACCTGGACGCGGTGCGGGATGCCGAGGCGCTGGCGGGCTTGACGCTGCAGGCGGCGGCCGTGGCAACGCGACAGGCCCGGGCGGCGAGCCGTATCGCCCGTGTCGAGACCGACCTGAGCAACTGGAACCTGTTTGCCCGGTGCATGAGCAACGACGGGCTGATCGCGCTGGCCATCGACGACGCGGGGCCGGCCTTGTCGGGGTTGGCCAACGACCTGCTGCTGGCCTGCTACGGCACCCGCTTCACGGTCTCCATCCTGACATTGGTGGAGACCGGCAAGGGCGACCAGAAGGAGGGCTTCGACATCGTCGTGCACGACGGCGAGTCCGGCGAGAGCAAGAGCGTCGGCCTGATGAGCGGCGGCGAGAGGGTCTTCGTCAACGAGTGCCTGATCCGGGCGGTGGCGCTGTACCTCGCGCAGCACACCGGGCGGCAGTACGACACGCTGTTTTCCGACGAGGCCGATGGACCGCTCGATCCCGAGCGCAAGCGCATGTTCATGGCGATGAAGCGGGAGGTGCTGAAGCTCGGTGGTTATGCCCGCGAGTTCTTCGTGTCGCAGACGCCGGAGTTGACGGCCATGGCCGACGCCGTGATCGACCTGGAGGTATTTGCTGCTGCGCGCGACAGCGTCGTGGCCGCGTGAGTTGCGGCCACGAAAAATCGCGGCGAGGGAGGAACGGAGCAGGGCGTCGGCCTTGTCGGCGCGACGCCCCGCGGTGCAGGATCACTGTTCCGGGAACGGCTGATCAATGGGTCGGCAAGTTCTCCGGCGGCTGGTCGGCGCCGCGGTGACTCATGGCCCAGGCTGCGCGACTTCGAACACGGGCAGGCCATCGACCACGGCCGCCTCGCGGTCGAACATCAGCCAGGCGACGCCGGCCTGCTCCGCGGCCTCGAAGATTGCGGCCAGATCCGGCTCCGTAGGAATGCGGTACCTCGGGGTGCCGACGTAGACGAAGCCGCCGGCATCGGTCGGGTAGGCATTGACCGACAGATCGTCATCGGCCAGTCTCCTTCGGGTGGCTGACGTCAGATGGTTGATCGACAGGGCGGCCAACAACTCGGCCTGCTGGCGCAGGCCCGCGATGGATGGTGTTTCCATGGTGGACTCCTCCAGGAGTGGAAGGTGACTCGGACGCCTGGCGCGCGCGCTTGCGTTGACGGTTCATGCGGCCAAACGTCATGCCGCAGTCGCGGCAACGGAACCAGTGCAGGTGGCCCAGCGCGCCCAGCGGCACGCCGTGGCCAGCACAAAGGGGGCAGGGCGGTGGGGTTCTCGCCGACATGGCGGCCCTTTCTGTGGATGGAAGGGGCCAGCCGCCCCGACGGGGCTGACTGGCCCCTCGGGGTTGAACACGGCACGTAGGGTGGACCTCGTGCATGACCTCAGATCAGTCCCCGTTCGGCGAAGCTGACGACCTGGTCACCGGCGACAACGAAGTGGTCGATGATGCGCACGTCCACCAGGCTCAGCGTGGACTTCAGCGTCTGAGTCAGGAACTCATCCGCACGGCTGGGTTCGGCTTGGCCGCTGGGGTGGTTGTGGGCCACCGCCAGTGCTGCCGCGTTGCGCGCCAGCGCACCTTTCACCAGTTCCCTGGGGTACACCGAGGTCTGGGTCAGCGTGCCGCGGAACAGCTCCTGGGGCTCGATCAGACGGTGGTTCGCGTCCAGGTACAGCACGAGGAAGACCTCGTGTTCCAGGCCTGCGCAGTACAGCCGAAGCCAGTCGCGCAAGATCTGCGGGGAAGTCATCACGGGGCCTTTGTGCATCTGCTCGCGAAGGTCGCGCAGCAGCAACTCGCGGGCCACGCTGAGCCGACGGGCCAGCAGGGACTCCGGTGACGGGGGTGCCGACAAGTCGGCATCGCTGACACGCAGCGCTCCGGCCGCGAAGGTCGGTAGCAGCGGGGCCAGCATCTCGCTGACCAGGTCCTCACGGGACAGGGCAGTCACATTCATGGCGTTCTCCTCTCTAAGGGAAAGAAGGCGGGAACGCCACTCCCGCTGGGGACGAGGTCCCCGCGCGGGAAGAAAGTGCAGACGGGTGTGTCGGCACGGTTGCAAAGGCAGGTATCGACTGCGACGCCGGCATGTTCGCCGGACAGCACTCCAAGAGTGAGTACAACAAAGCCTGATAAGTCTGACCCAACAGGCGGCAAGATTCAAGCGGGCGAGCAGGGAGCCTCGCTCAACCGGTGGCAATCAGGCCGGCTTCGAGGTGGTGCCCAGCTGTCGGGAAGCGGGCGCTGTGGTCGTGTTGCCAATCTCCGACGTCGTCGTCGCGTTTTGGCGCGTCTGGCCGGCGCCCATGGCACTGCAGCGTCACTCCAGGATCACTGCAGAAATTTCGATCGCACGACCTCCGATCGTTGCGCCAGCTCGCCGATTTCCAGCCAAGATGACCGGCAGTGCACTCAACCGACCGACCATGATCCGCCTGGGCTCACAGATCCGCCTCTCCCGACGGGAGGTCGAGCGCTTCTTGAAGATCACCGACATCGAGCCGGTGGGCGTCCGCACGATTGACGACCTGGAGGCCTACATCGCGCGCTGCAAGGCGCACTACTGGGGCGTGTCGAAGGAGACCCGCTTCCTGCACTGGCTCATCGACCGAGAAGCCGCCCAGTGTCGTCAGGCGGCGTAGTACCGGTGCTGCTTCGAACAACGTGCCCGCGGGCACGTTGTTCTGCAAGCTGTCTCAGGCCGCCGCGGCTGACGCTTTCGGGACTGCTGACGCGTCGGTCGTCGTCGTGACGGCCACCGTCGAATTGCCTTGGTGTTCGAAGGAGGCTTGCGCCGCTGCGAACTCGGCGTCCTTACCCAGTCGGCGGACCTGCTGAAGCGCAGGCTCCTTCCTGGTGTCAGGCAGGCACTCCACGGCGATGTCGCCGCCATGGCGCAACCGCGTACGCAGCCCGAGCATCGGCTGCACGAGAAGTGCATGGCCCAGTCCACGAACGAACTGGCCGATCCGCTTGTTGCGCGCCTGCCGGGCCTTGTGCACCCGCAGGGATTCCTTGCAGCAGAGGTACAGCGCCAGGTGCGTGCGTTTCATGTCGACGTCGGCCTCGAGTTGGGCCATGACCTCGGCGGCGATAGCCGGGTCGCGGCCGACACGCTTGTAGAAGCCGACCCAGGCGCGCTCTTCTTCGAACTCGATGCCGCAGCGCCTTGCGCGAGGGCGGGGTTTCTCAGGGGACATGGTGGTTCTCCAGTGGTGAGCAAAGGGAAACCCTGTCCCCGAACGGGGAGACGGTGGACTCCCCGGGGGTTGCTTGGATGACGGGCCGAAGGTCTGGCGCTAAGCTGCGCCGGCGCCCTTGACGAGTGCCCACACGATGTTTCGCGCAGGTCACACCCTACGGTTCACGCCCGACGAAATCGAGGGGTTCCGAAAACTCGGACTCGACTTCGACGGGGCGCGAACACAGGACGATGTCGAACAGGTGCTGACCCGCTGGGCTGACACACTGAACGACGAACGCCCAGATCTGCTGGACAGGATTGCAGCGGAACTGGCCAAGACCAAAGGTGTCCACTTGCCCGCGCGACTAACGCGGGTGCGCTGACCTGGCCTTGTGCCTGTTGCCTTCGGCAATGCTGATCCAGCGGTCGGCGATCCGGTCCAGATAGACCAGGTCGTCGAGCTCGATCTCGCCCGCCGCTCGAAGACGGGCAATCACTTCCTTGACCAGGGACGGGTCGTCCTTGGCCAGCTCGATCACGGTGGCCGCAACGCGTCTGCGGTAGAGGCTGACCACCATGGTCAGCATCCCGCGATGCGTTGCTCACGTGCCATGCCGGACCGCCCGAGGGCGCAGGGCAATGGCTTCAACAGCGCCGGAACGACGGGTGCGCGCAGAGTGGACATCCGGGCAAGCCCGGAGCCACCCAGCAAAACACCGACGGGGCGCGAGTCTCGGTTCGCAGGGACTGCGAGCATGGGGTTCTCCTTCGGTTGGAAGGGGAACGCCCATCCCTGGCGGGGAACATGGGGTTCCCCGTTTGGGATGCTCCACCGCGAACGGCAGAGCGGCTCAGTGGCGCGCCGGGTGGCGCGCACAGGAAGAAGGCCCACGGCCCTTGCGGACGGGGCCTTCGCTCGACGCCGATGTCAGCCCGCGCGCGAGGCGATGGCATCCACGGCATGCAGGTCGCCGCTCGACCCGAGCGTCGAGCGGTGGGGCACACAGATCAGCCTGACGGCTGAACGGAACACTCGGCCATGGGCATGGCCGGACCCGACCGAGGCCGGGGATCCACAAGGCAGGTAACGACTGCGACGCCAGCGAAGCTGGACTTCAGGGCGAGCAGGCCCGCCGATGAAGGCTGCGCAGACGCGATGTCCGCAAAGAGCACTGCAAGTGTTGAGCGAACACCGTGATGCTTCAACGAGCCGAAGCAAAGCGCGTTGCGAAGCTCGGCGCAAGGCCCGTCAATTCTGGTGGCTTGGCGGTGGCGAACGGATGGCGGCCGCGTAGAGCCGTTCCGTCGGGCGAGTGCATGGGTTCCTTGCGCGTGTACGACTGGCGAAGGCGTGCTCCGCCCCTACAGCGGCACCGGCTCGCAGCAGCTAAAACGATGAGGCCTCGCTCCCGACAGAACCGCGAAAACCAGCCGGGCGCGTCAGCGAGCCCCTGCGTCAGGAGATCGGACCACGCGACCTTCGCGAAACGTGACCTGTCGTCGGTGTCCAGCGCCGTCACGAAACGATCCAGGCGTGCGCCTTCGGCACCGCCGAACAGTCGGGAGGGACCCAGGTTGACCAGGGTCGCAGGACGGCCGTCGGAGAGAAGTCTGACGAGACACCAGTTCCGGGCCAGTTCATAGCAGCCCGAGCCTTTGACGTACTCGATCCGCCAGGCAAATGGCGCCGCCGAGGCATACCTGGGCCAACCTGCGTAGTCGACAGGCTTGAGGTCGTTGCCGCTCTGGTGCTTGACTTCGATGAACATGACGCCGTGCTCGCCGAAATCGACGATCACGTCAGGCTCGGAAAACGAAATTGGGTCTTCTCGGAGGCCGGCGCACAGCTCGCGCAAACGCCCTTGGATCTCCTTTCCGCGGGCACCGGCGTCGACAGGTGCGCCCCACAAGAGGAGGGTCGGTGTTGCCATCAAGGCGCTGTCGGTAATCAATCCGGCCTGCCGCAGGGAGCCCAGCAATTGACCGGAGCGCAGAAGGTGCATGAAGACCACCCAGGTCACGGCGTCTTCCGAGGTCGAAAAGCCAAAGCGTCGCCGCTTGGATTCGCGGTTGCGAATGTTGAGCGCCTGGGCCAGTGCCTCGCTCGCACCCTCGCGGCTCTCGACCGGGATGTTCCCGAGCGGGTCGCGGTGTATGAAAGTCACCGCACCCCTGTCGGAGGCGTTCGATGCACCAATGCCGCACGGCTCGCAGCGGCGTAGGCAATCATCGAACTGGGTCGCCACGGGAACCTTGCCTGCGGATTCGACGCCTGCGATCGGCAAGTGGCAACTCGGACAGATCAGCGATGGAAGTTGAGGCATGGATCTTTCACTTCTCCGATCTCATCGGCTTCACGGATCATCGCCGCGGTTGGCGTCAAGGGCGACCGGGACACCGACTCGCGGGGCGGCGAGGCGCCCGGCCTCGCGTTCTTCTGCGACCCCGAACATCCAGGTCGGGCTGAATCGCTTCAAACAAGGTAAAGCATCTCCATGGGCAGCCCGCGATCGTCGCAGGCGGGCGAACCTTGCACGCGCTGGATCGCGGCTGTTTTCGCTCGGGCAGTGACATAGCCGACCAGGGCGTCGAGCAAGTCGTCGGCCTGCACGTCCTTTCTGCGGTGCTCCCCAAGAAGTCGTTCCAGCAGCGCACGCGTCCGCGGCTCGTGCGCCGTCAGCACCGTGATGCGTTCGGCAACGCCGGCCTTGGCGCGCTTTGCGTGTGCCATGGGTCTCCGCGCGTTCAGACCGTAGAAGCACACCTCCGGATGCATCTCTCGAACCACCTTGCGAGCTGCCGACTGCGCGAGCAGCAGTGCGTCCACCTCGGCGACCTTGCGGCAGATTCCCCAAGCCTGTTCCGACAGACTCCGCTCGACCTCGGAGAGGTTGATTCGTCGGGCCTCTGCCACGCTGGCTGCCCTGCACGCCGCGCGACTTGGCGGCGGAAAGACGCTTGACGCGCGGGGAGCCCCGAGGAGCTTGCGCGCGAGCAGGTCGCACGGCCTGACCGGGCACTGCTTCGACGGTAGTCCGATGGGGATGTCGACCAGGATGCGCTCGGCATCCGGGTGCGCAGCAAGGACTTCGCTCATGGCACCGAAGAGTCGGTACTCGAGCCGACCCGCTTCCTCCGCGACCGCCACCCAGCCGAAGCGGCATCCATCCACGCCGACAAACCGTGCCATTCCGTTATCCCTTTTGCTCTCGACGTTCGGCGACCGACCTGGCCACTTCCGCGAACGCTACCAGCAGCACCTTGCTGGGCGGATCGATGTGCAGGTTCATCAGGGGCACCATCGAGAATCGGTGCTGCCTCCCGACCGCCGCAACCGGCGTGCGACTCGAGGTTCGACCGTCGGTGATCCCTTCGCCCGGGGCTTGAAAGCGCGACAACCAATGAGATTCTGAACGCGTGGACCGGTGCGACTGCCGTCCACGTCAACCGTTCAGGAGCCCTCATGAAATTCTCAAAAGCCGAGGTCGAGGCGATCATCGAAGCGTCGCCTCGCACCTTCGTTCCGTTCAACAAGCTGGTCCTCTCCGAGGATCACCAAGCGCGCAGCGGCGGCACAGTGCCGGCGCTGACCCTCGCCGAGCTCGCCGCGTCGATCAAGGACAGCGGCGTGCTGCAGAACCTCGTTGTCGTCCAGGGAGACCGGGGCCGCTACGAAGTCTGCGCCGGCGGTCGCCGACTGGCCGCGCTGGCGATGTTGGTCCGCAACGGCGGCATCGCCGACAACTATCCGGTTCCGGTGCTCATCGTGCCGGCCGACAAGGCGCTGATCGCCAGCCTGTCGGAGAACTGTTTTCACGTGCCGATGCATCCCGCCGACGAGTTCGCCGCCTTCGCCAAGCTGATCGGGCAGGGCAAGTCGGTGGAGGACGTGGCGGCAGCCTTCGGCGTGTCGTCGCTGGTGGTGAAGCGCCGCATGAAGTTGGCGGCCGTGTCGCCCAAGCTGATGGCGTTGTACCGGCAGGACGAAATCGGGCTGGACTGCCTGATGGTGCTGGCATCCGTGGATGACCACCAGCAGCAGGAACAGGCCTGGGCCGGATTGCCGACCTGGAACCAGCGTCCCGAGCATCTGCGGCAACTGCTGACCCAGGGCGAAATCGAGTCGGACCGCGATCCGGTGGCCAGGTACGTGACCCTCAAGGCCTACGAGAAGGCCGGTGGCGCGTTGCGTCGCGACCTCTTCAGCGACGACGACAAGAAGGCCTTCCTGCTGGACCCGGCGTTGCTGGAACGGCTGGCGATCGACAAGCTTCAGAAGCGCGCCAAGCAGGTCCTGGCCGAGGGTTGGAAGTGGGTCGACGTTCGCGTGCGCTACGCCTACGACGACTACGTGAAGCACGGCGAACTGCGCAAGACCCGCCGCGAGCCGACGGCCGACGAAGCCGCAGCGATCCAGGAACTCGACGCGCGCATCGCAGCGCTTCACGAGCAGATGGAGGCGCTGGCCGATGATGACGAGAACGACAAGGCCTATTTGGCCCTCGACACCGAGGCCGAAGCTCTTCAGGACCGCCGCAAGGACATCGACGTCGCGCTGAGCATCTGGCCGGCCGAGTGGATGGCCCAGGCCGGCTGTGTCGTCCATGTCGACTCCGACGGCACCGCCGCCGTGAAGCACGGTCTGATCCGGCCCGAGGATCGCAGCGAGGTGGCGCAGGCTGCGCGGCAGGCCAAGGGAGGTAGCGCGAGCGACTCGGTCGTCTCGCTGCCGACGCCGAACACTCGCCCGGTTCATTCGGAAAAGCTGCTGCGGCGTCTCACCGCTCATCGTGTGGCCGCCGTGCAGGCCGAACTCTTGGACCGGCCCGATGTGGCAGTCGCCGCGCTCACTGCTCATCTGACGCAGAAGGTCTTGCGCGACGCGCTGCCTGGCGCCTATCGGTCCGCCAACGTCCTGGCGATCAGCGCGACCGACAGCCTGCACGAGTTGCGATCGGCTGCCGAGGACTTCGAAGCCAGCGCCGCCGGCGCCCGGTTGCAGGCAGAGCGCAGCGCCTGGATCGAACGCCTTCCCAAGGAGCCCGATGAGGTGTTTCCGTGGCTGTTGGCCCAGGAGCAGGCGACGGTGTCGCAGCTGCTGACCTTCCTGGCCGCGGTCACGGTCAACGGCATCTACGGCACCGAGCCCGAGCGGCAGAGCAACGAGCCGCTGGCCCAGGCACTCGGTCTGGACATGAACCGGTGGTGGAAGGCTACGGGTGATTCCTACTTCAACCACGTGTCCAAGGCGCGCGTGCTCGACGTCGTTGCCGAAGCCGTCGACGCCAGTGCCGCCAGCCCGCTGGCCGCCCAGAAGAAGGACGCGGTCGTGGCAGGCGCGGAGCGTGCTCTGTCTGGCGCCCGTTGGTTGCCGGACTGCCTGCGAACGGCAAGCACCAGAGACTCGGACACCGGAGCGGCTCAAAGCAGGGCAAGCAACGACGAAGAAGCATCCGCGCTCGCGGCTTGAGGCCTGGGCCTACGCGGCAGGAGGCAGCGCGGGACATCCATCCGGCGTCGCCTTGCGCTGTCGGCCGCTCAGGCCTCCACGGGTGCCGGGTCATCGTTACCCGGCTTCGGGCTGGTTGGCGGATCGGACGGAGGTCCCCGCCGGCCGCTCGTCCGTCGGATTGCACCTAGGTAGGCCCCGGATGCGCGAAGGCGCGCATGACCGGCGAGCTGAGACACCGCCAGCCGGGCCGTCCGATCCAGCTCCGACGACACCGGACCACCGCCGCGCACGGGCGAGGGCACCCCGGTGATGCCTTCGTAGGCGTCGTTCAGGCGCTCGTGGCGCAGCCCGTGCCCCGTGGCGCCGCGCTCACGCAGCATGATGCCGAACTTCTCCAGTACGTAATCGAAGCGGCGCAGGTTGCGTTTGAGGTCGCGGTCCGGCGCGCCCATGTGGGAGTCTCGGCTGGCGACCACCTGCTGCGCCAGTTCGAGCGCCGCGTGCTGAACAGGCGTGGCCAGCGGCACCCAGCGCACCCGGCCGCCCTTGCCCTTGACCCACAGATACTGATCCGCCTGCTGTTGCTCCACCGCCAGCCCGGTTTCGGTGAACGGCTTGACATGCTCGAACGGTCGGCATTGCACGGATTCCTTTCGGCGCAGCCCGAAGGCCTGAATCAGCCGCAGCGACGCGCCGACGAGGGGGTCGTAGGCGAAGACCTGAGCCAGCACGTCGTCGGTGGCGATGCCCTGGGCCGACCAGCTCTTGTCGCGCCGGGCGTTCTCGTGGCGCTGGTACTCCTCCAGGCTCAGCCCGTAGTGCGCGGGCCCGCGCACGAAACCGGGCTTGCCCATCCACATCGCAAGACCCCGAAGGAAGCTCAGGTAGGTCTGGATGGTGGCCGGCGCCAAGTGCTCGTCATGCCACACCTGAACCATCGCATGGATGTGCTTCTGCCCGAGGTTGCGCGGGTCGGGCGCCATCTTGAACCCCGCCTTCAGGCTCAGGTCCCGGAAGAAGCGGCGCAGGAACTGCGCCCGCTCCTGGCGTGTCTTGTGAGATACCGTTTTCTCCAGTGACGTGTGCAAGGTGTTGAAGAGTTCGATGAGGACGTCCAGAACCTTCAGCGGCGGCGCTGTGCCGGGCTTGTAGCGAGCCAGGATCTCCTGGGTCGACAGGCCAGCCCAGCTCTGGCGGCGGGCAGGCTCGTGCTTGGTGTTGCGGCCGGGGCTGGACGGCAGCTGCACCCGGCGGCGAGACGAACGGTGGCGAATGCGATCGGACATGAGATCACTCCGTGGTTTGTGGCCCGCCGCCCGATCGGCCGGCCCGTGTTGTCGATGAACCTGGAATCGCTTCGAGCAACCGCCGGGACGGATTCCGTCGTCCCGGTCGGCACGTGGTCGAGATCGTCGGCACCGCGCGCGACCACCACTGCGCGGCACCCACCCGGTGGGTTCGTCGGCCGGCGCCTGCGCGCGAGCCAACTCGGTCGGTCTTAAAAGTGAAACGTGTTGATCCGACCCATCCGTGCATTTCTGCAACCATGGGGATTGGTGACGCCGGCCAGCCTCCGGTGCATGGCGTCGGCATCGGCGACGAGGTCAGGCCTCGCGCGTGACTGGTGGATCAGTTCTGGATTCGCATCGCCATCCACTCGCATGGGTCCACCCCTGACCGAAAGTCCAGGGCGGTGTCGAGTTCATGAGCGTGGGCGCGCGGGGAGCCTCATGGAGGCAAACACAACCGCGTGCTGCGTGGAACGCGTGCTCAAAGGAGGGCGGGAACGGTGCGCGGCATCGGGTGCCGGCCGGCTGTTCTGTCGTGCCTGGCGCGCTTCAGGGAGCGCCCAGCGGTCAACGCTGGCATGGCTGCAGGCAATGCACTACGAATGGGACCTCGGGGCCGCCGCCTCTCGGGCGACGGCTGCACCGGACCGAGTCCGGGGCTTGAAGGGCAGGTAACGACTGCGACGCCTTTGGCTCCGCAAGGAGCATGGCCAGGACGGCCATCGGGAAACCGTAGTTGACGCCGGTGGGGGCGGATCGGTCAAGGCGCCTGACGGACGCCTTCTCGCAAGCGCCGGCCGGCGGCGGCACTTGCAGGTGGCGTTTTCGGGTGTGCGAGTCTGGCGTGAGCCGCGTTTATTGTCCCGAGGCGCCGCAGAGCGAGGATCTATGCGGGGTTGACAAGGGAATCTGCCGCCTCTGGTCCGTAGGCGGGGTACTCGCATGGCTGGCGAGCGCGGGACCGGCGCGCGGCGCGATCCGACGTCAGGGGTTGACGTCGAGACTTTGGGTGCGAGCGTGGTGACACGCACGAAGTGCCCTCAGCCGCGTGCTGATTTCCAGCGTCACCGGTGTGTCAGCGCAGACCGTCTGCGATGACAGGCCGACGCTGCCGATGACGAAATCGGCCGCATACAGGGGGCATTCCGTGTGGAGGGATCGGGTCGCGTTGTCGATCCTGATCACGCGCAACACCAACTCGGAGCCTTCTCATGGACTTGATCGTCAGGGCGGTGGATGTCGGATCGGGCAACACCAAGTTCGTAACCGCGGCCAGCGGGGCCGACATCCGCTGCGTCAGCTTTCCTTCGGTGGCCTATCCGTCGAGCGACGGGCTGCCGTCGTGGCCGTCCGGTGATCGAAGGAAAACCACGTTCATCCCCATCGGCGCGCTGTTCTACGAGGTGGGGCCCGAGGTGGCGCTGGCCGCCGACACGTTTCGCGCCAAGCAACTCCACGACGAGTACACCGAGTCGCCCGAGTACATGGCGCTGCTGCGCGGTGCGCTCGGCATGATGAAGGTCAGCCACATCGATCTGCTGGTGGTCGGCCTGCCGGTGGCGCTGTTCGCGGTCAAGAAGGCCGCGCTGGAAAAGGCCATGACCGGCAAGCACGACGTGGGCGACGGCAAGACAGTGACGGTGGCCAAGGCGCTGGCGGTCGCGCAGCCGCAGGGCGCGCTGGTGCACTACGCCAGTGTTCACCAGAAGATGGCCGAGATCGGCAAGGAGCAGAGCCTGATCATCGACCCGGGCTCCCGGACCTTCGACTGGCTGGTTGCCCAGGGCATGCGGCTGGTGCAGAAGCAGAGCCACTCGATCAACCGCGGCATGTCCGACGTGCTGCGCCTGATCGCGCATGCCATCACCAAGGACATCGGCACGCCCTACCGGGACTACGACGCCATCGACCTGGCGCTGCGCACGGGCAAGCCCCCGGTGATCTTCCAGAAGCCCTACGACATGAAACACCTGATGCCGCTGGCGGAGTCGGTGGCCGACCAGGCCGTGTCGAGCATGAAGGAGTGGCTCGAGGCGCCGCACAGCCTGCAGAACATCATCCTCGTGGGCGGTGGCGCCTTCCTCTTCCGCAAGGCGGTGAAGGCAGCGTTTCCAAGGCACCGGATCCACGAGGTCAAGGAGCCCATGTTCGCCAACGTGCGCGGGTTCCAGCTGGCAGGGCAGAACTACGCCCGCAGCGTGATGACGAGCGAGCGCGACCGCACGGCCACCGAGCCTGGAGGTGCGGCATGACCCACGGTCCACTGCCCAAGGAGCCCCTTCCAATCCGCTTGGTCTTCAAGCTGGAACGCGCCGAGCATCCGCGGCTGTACGACGAACTGATCCGCTTCCGCAAGGGTGCCAAGCGTGTGAGCCGGCTGCGCTTGCTTGCCTACGACGGATTGCTGGCGCAGAACGGCGTGCTGGTAAGCGACGGCCTGGCCGCGCGCGCCGACGGCCATGGTGCCGGGGCAGAGGAGGGTGCCAGCGCGGTCACGAACGACCTGTTTGCGCCCGCCATCGAAGCCTGAGGTGGTGTATGAAGCACTGCAACAAGCGTCGCCGAGCCGACGCGACCGTCAGCGCATCCGAACTCGCCCAGATGGGACGCTGCGAACAACTCGTCGTGTTCGAGCATCGGCAGGGTCAGCGCAGACTGCCGCATCAGGAGGCCGCACGACACCGGGGTCTCGCGGCCCATGAGCGCTTCGAGAAGGAAGGCTTGGCCGGTCATTCGGCCGGCTTGCGCCACGCCGGACGATGCTTTGTCGCCAGTCTGCTCTTCGGCGAGGCCTGGCAGACCCAGGCGCTTCGTCAGTTCAGGGACAAGGTATTGCGCCCGCGAGGATGGGGGCGTGGCTTGATCCGGCTCTACTACCGTGGCGCACCCAGGGTGTGCGATGGTCTGGAGCGTTGGCCGGTGATGCGCCGGCCCGTTCGAGCGGTGCTCGGCGTCTTCGCGGCCGGGGTGAGGCTGATGCTGGGTGGAGCGGCACCGAGATGAGCGATCTCCTGGTCGACATTGGCTGCGCGGCTGTCGGGGGTGCGGTTGCGCTCGGCCTGTTGCTGCACCTGAGGAAACGACAGGCCAGGGGCGTCGAACGCCGATCGCGACCGGCCGCCCTGCGGGACGCCGAACTCGCCTACGTCGAGAAGACGTTCAGGACGACCAGCCCGGTCCCCATCGCCGCGAAGCTGGATCGCGCCTATCGGCTGCCGTCCGGACAGTTGGTGCTGTTGGAACTGAAGACGCGATGGAATGGTGGGCCGAACCTCTCGGACGTGATCCAGTTGTCGGCGCAGCGGGTGGCGCTGTCGGCGGCCACCGGACAGACCGTTGCAGCCGAGGCCTTCGTGCTGATCGAGCGGCCTGGTGCTCGGCGGTCGCCCGTCGCGCACCGGGTCGACCTGTTGTCCGTCGATCAGGTGGCTGTGCTGGTCCGGCGAAGGGAAGCGATCCTCGCGGACCGGATCTCTCCAAGGTACGCGGCGGAGGCGGGCCACTGCCAAAGTTGCGCGTTCAGAAGCCAGTGTGAGGGCGCTGGCAGACAGCAACGCTCCTAGTCTAGAGGTCGCCTCATGCTATCCGCCATTGGCGTATACTCTTCGTCGATGGAGTTCATCGAGACGCCGACGTTCACGCGCCAGGTGCAGGAGTTGCTCAGCGACGAGGAGTACCGCGGACTTCAGAACACGCTGGCCGAGAACCCCGAGAGCGGGGATCTCATCAAGGCCGGTGGCGGTATCCGCAAGGTTCGCCATGCGGTGCAGGGCAGGGGCAAGAGCGGGGGCGTTCGTGCCATCTACTACTGGATCAAGGATCGGCACCAGATCTACATGCTTGTCGTCTACCCGAAGTCCAAGAAGGACGACCTGAGCGACAAGGAGACGGCCATCTTGCGCGAGCTGGTCAAGGAGCTGTGAACATGGACAAGACGCTGTTTGAAGAACTTGTGGGCAGCCTCAAGGAAGCCAAGGCCATCGCCAAGGGGCGTGCCAAGCCGTCCCGGCGTTTCGAGGTAACGGCCCCGGATGCCAAGGCCGTGAGAGAACAGACGGGTTTGTCGCAAGGCGACTTTGCCAAGCTCATGCGGGTGAGTGTGAAGACGCTGCAGAACTGGGAGCAGCACCGACGCAACCCCACGGGTCCGGCGGCGGCGCTGCTCAAGATCGTGTCTACGGCGCCGGAGGTGGCGCTGAAGTCACTGCACGGCTGAAGCGACGGTGAGCCAGTTGCCAGTTCCAGTCTCCAGGGCTTGATCTGGTGGCGGGAAATGCTAGAGTTTTGCTGTGCCCGCCAACGGGTTCGGCCAAGTGACAGGAGCTCATCTGTACTTACCTATGATCACGACGTCCCACGAGAATGGAGGGGAACGTGACGGGAGATAGGAAAAGTCAGAAGGGGCGGAGCGAGCAACGACGCGGGTTGCGGCGCGATTTGCATGTGATGATCGAGCACATGTGACGCCGTCCCGACGCGTCGCATGACGCGTGGGGCCAGCCCCTGGGTTCGTCGCAGAGCCCAGGGGTTTTTTGTTGCCGGTGCGTGTCGGAATGCCGGCCGCGCATCAACGGCTGGTCACGAAATGGATGGCCAGCGCTAGCTGAACGAACCGGTCATCGCCCGCCACAGTCGCCGCACGCGCAGACGCGCAGAGCGATCGTCCGCCTCGGCGCGGAGGATCCGGTCGAACAGCGTCATGCAACGGGTGAGCAGCGTCGCATCGATGGCGTCGAGGTAGGGCTTTAACGACGTCGTGATGGCGGCGTCCGTAGGGGTAACGGACCGCGTGTTCACCCAATGGGCCAGGATCAGCCAGGCCTCGTCGGTGCCGAGACCGAGCGCGATGGCCTGGTCGAGCGCACGGCGTGCGCCGGCAGGCAGTTCCAGGGCAGCGCAGCGCGCATGCAACCCCTGGACATGGCCGCTGAGCGACAGATGCTCGACGACGGCCGCCATCACGGCCTCGAGCGATACCGCCGGCTTCCCGACGGGCCGCTTTCGCAGGAAGGCCGGGACGTCGGCGTCCGCCGTGCCGCCGTACGACGGGGTCGCGTCGACCACGGACGGCGCCGCGCTCCGGGGACTGCGCCACATCGTGGGGGCGTCCAGTGCGGAATACTCGATCGTGCCCTGGTGCCTGACGGTTGCGGTGGCGCCCCAGCCCGCGGCGAGCATCGAGGGCACGAGGTGCAGCGCAGCGCTCTCGGCGGCCCTGTCGGCGTCGGTGCGCGGGTGGACCAGGAGGTAGTGCGTGTGCCGACTCGTCAGCTGATACGCGAGTGCGAGATCGAGCGCCGCGGTGTCGTCGACCGTTGCCATGCGCCGGGCGGCGGCGACGCGCGGCACGGTGTCGCCGGGGGCGGGTGCACCGGCTTCGCCACGGGCAAGCTCGACGTCTGCGCACGTGGCGTCCACGGCCAGCAGGCGAACGGTCGCCGGGGTTGCGGACGCTGCCGGTGATGACACACCCGCGAACGCAAGCACCGTGTCGCCACCGAACACGCTGGTCGGCACCGGGGTCTGCCAGACCGGATCGCAGCCCCAATCGATGCGGGCGTCGCGCCAGGGCTGCTGCCGGATGCGCTCCAGCATCCGGCGTGCAGCGGCTTCGAGCGCCTCGCCCGGCGTCGCGAACTCGCATGCGCCGCCGGTGGCCTCGACCAGACTTCTGAGCACGTCTTCCGCTGGCGAGGACCCCACGCCGATTGCGAACACGCGGTGCCCGCTGGCACGCGCGGCGTCGATCACCGGCTGCGCCTGCCAGATCTCGCCATCGGTCACCAGCAGCACGTCCGCACCGGCGCTCCGCCGGGACACCCGCAGGTCGAACACGGCCGTCAGTGCGGCGCGCATCTCCGTGCCACCGAGGTCGGCCTCGAGCGCCTCCATGGCCGATGCGACGCGTCGCAACGTGTTCGGCGTGCAGGCCGACGGTTTGATCAGATGGGCGACGGAGGAACCGAAGCGGCTGATGCTCACCTCGTCGCGCTCGGTCAGTCCGGCGAGCACACCGAGCAGTGCGCGGCGGGCCGAAGCGATGCTCTCGCCGCCCATCGAGCCGGAGCAGTCCACCAGCAGCTTGAGGGCGATGTGCGCGCGCATCGCAGCATGACGCGGCTGCAGCGCCGCCATCAGCACGACCGGCGCTGCCGGTGCGACCGTGTCGCGTGCCGGGATCACGACCGATGGCTGCGGCGTCACGGGGGTCACGACGATGACCACGTCCCGGTCCAGGCAGGCATCGGAGGTGAGGTCGAGCTGCAGCCCGCCCTCGACCTTTGTACGGGTGGCGGCGTGTGTGGGGCATTCGACGGTGCCGTCGGCCAGCGTGCCCGCGATGACCACCGACAGCGCCAGGGGGTACTCCGCGCGCAGTGACGCGGGCGGAACCTGTTGCGGCTGCATGCCTGCGGCGCATGCACTGCCGAACCGCGGCGCGATCGTCGTCGGAATCGCCAGCCGCAGACGCCCCTGCTCGAACACCTGCCGCTGCGCGAACCGGAATTCGATCACCAGTGTGTCGCCCGGCTGGAGGTTTCCGATGTTGGCCGTGTGCAGACCGCCGCCGAGAGATTCGATCAGCACGGGGGCATCGCCCTCGGCCAGGGCCTCTTCGTACCGACGCTCGGCCGCGCGCCGTGCGACCGCGTGTCCGACCTTGCGTACGCCATTGAGTTCGGACGCAAACCCCAGCAGCACGGCGTGCAGGGGGAGCGGGAAGGTGTAGACCACCTCCAGCACGCGGTCGCTGGTGTTGCGGTACGTCTGGCGCAGCGTGAGATCGAACAGCACGCCGTCCAGGCGGCCGCTGGCGCGCACGCCCGTCAGGACCGGCGCCGCCTCCCCGGGCGTGCGGCACGCCAGACCGAAAGGCTGGGTCTCATCGTTCATCGTCGGCGGCTCCTGGCAGGGGGAGGGCGTCACACGTCGTCGTGCGGCGGTTCATCGATCGGCGCGGACCGTGTGTTCCGGTAGAGCGCGGTCACGCCACGCAGGAAGGCGCGCACCTGTTCGGGCGTGAGGCCGGCGCGACCGGGTTCGACGTGCACTTCCAGCCCGTCGGCGACGGTCATCCGGCTCCAGACCTCGACCGACCCCGGCGGCACCGTGCGACGCGGCGGGTCTTCCGGCGCGCCCCCGATCAATGCGCGTACGCGGTCCAGACTCATCCCGGCGTCCGTCCAGCGGCGGATGCGCAGCAGCTGCTCGACGTGCCGCGGCGCGTAGTACGCGCCGCGCTTGGCGCCTTCCGGACGGCTGACGAGGCCTTGCTGGATGTAGTAGCGCACGGTCCGGGCCGTCAGGCCCGTCAGGGTTGCCAGCTGATCGAGGGACAGCTTCTCTTCGCCGTCGACGGGGGCGGTGCGCGCTTCGGGGTGGCACGGCTCGATCATGTGCCATTAAATCGCACTGCAAAACGACAGTCAAGTGGCGATTAAGCGACCTTCGACAGAGGCTGGCGTCCGCCGGCGCCCCGACCGGCGTCGTGCCAGCGCCTGCCGCCGCACACGGGGGCCACTCAGCCCGTCACGCCCCAGAACGCCAGCGCCCACCCCGCCACCGCCGCCAGCGTCACCACCAGCACCGGCGACATCCGTGCGTGGACGAGCAGGCCGAAGGCCGCCAGCGCCAGGCCGAAGTCGGCACGTGACTGGATCGCGCTCGTCCATACCGGGTCGTACAGCGCGGCGCCCAGCACGCCGACGACCGCCGCATTGACGCCGCCCATCGCACGCTGCACGCCCGCGCGCTGACGCATCGCCTCCCAGAAGGGCAGGGCGCCGGCCACCAGCAGGAAGGCCGGCAGGAAGAGGACCACCAGCAGCCCCAGCCCGCCTGCCCATCCGCCCAGGGGCGCCGGCATGACGGCGCCCAGGTACGCGGCGAACGTGAACAGCGGCCCCGGCACCGCCTGGGCGGCGCCATAGCCGGCCAGGAAGGCGTCGTTGCTCACCCATCCGGGCGGCACCACGCCCGACTGCAGCAGGGGCAGCACGACGTGGCCGCCGCCGAACACCAGGGCGCCCGCCTTGTAGAACACCGCGCCTGCCGCCAGCCAGGGCGACGCCTGCGCGGCCGCGAGCATCGGCAGCAGGATCAGCCCCGTCAGCAGCAGCCCCAGCAGCATCGCCCCGGTACGCCGTCCGACGCCATAGTCGTGGTGCGTGGCGGGCGGCAGGTGCTCGAGCGTCAGCGCCCGGCGACCGATCAGCCCGCCCAGCACGATCGCGGCGATCTGCCCGGCCGCCGTGGGCAGGGCCAGCACCATGAGCGCCGCACCGAAAGCGATGCCGGCGCGCGGGCGGTCCGGACACAGCGATCGGGCCATGCCCCAGACGGCCTGCGCGACCACCGCCACGGCCACGACCTTGAGGCCGTGCACTGCGCCCGAGCCGGTCAGTCCGGACCATTCGGCGACGCCGTAGGCGAACAGGATCAGTGCGACGGCCGACGGCAGGGTGAAGCCCAGCCAGGCCGCCAGTGCGCCCGCCCAGCCGGCACGGCGCAGGCCCAGCGCCATCCCCACCTGGCTGCTGGCCGGGCCCGGCAGGAACTGGCACAGCGCCACCAGGTCGCTGTAGCTGCGGTCGTCGAGCCAGCCTCGGCGCTCGACGAACTCGGTGCGGAAGTAGCCCAGATGCGCGACCGGACCACCGAACGAGGTGAGCCCCAGCTTGAGGAAGGCGAGCAGCACTTCGAGCACCGCGCCGCGGCCGGGCGGGCGGGCGTCGGGGTCGGTGGCCTCGGGTCGTGTCTGGGGCATGGGGGCGTCCTTGGGATGCGACGGCTGGTTGCGAGGATGCGGCCGGCGCGCGCTCACGTGCCGGTTGCGCGGGGCATGGCGGTCGCATGTGGCAGGGATGCGCGCAGCGGCGCAGGCACGAGGGTACGCCGCACCACCGCGAACACGGCCTGCATCGCCAGCGCCAGCAGCGCCGCCGGGATCGCCCCGGCCAGCATGCGTGCGGTGTCGTTCACGGCGAGTCCCGCCACGATGCGCTCGCCCAGCCCGCCCGCGCCCACGAACGCGGCGACCGTGGCCGTGCCCACGTTGATGACGGCGGCCGTGGACACACCCGCCAGCACCGTGGGCAGTGCCAGCGGCAGCAGCACCAGCCGCATCGTCTGCCCGTCGCGCAGGCCGAGCGCGCGGGCCGCTTCAGGCAGGCCTGTCGGCACGCTCGCGAGTCCGGCCTGTGTATTGCGCACGATCGGCAGCAGCGCGTACAGGAACAGGGCGGCCAGCGCGGGTGCGAACCCGATGGTGCCCAACAGCGCGATCAGGAAGGCCAGCAGCGCCAGGGAGGGCACCGTCTGCAGCAGGCCGGCGACGGCGAGCACGACGACCCCGGCGCGTGCGTGCCGGTGGGCTGCGATGCCCAGCGGCACGCCCACGAGTATGGCCAGCAGCACCGAGCCCAGCACAAGGCCCACGTGCTGGATCAGCAGCCGCCCCAGGTCGGGTGCGACGAGGTGGGCCCAGACCGCCCGTGGCCCGGTCGGGGCGGACGGTGCCGCGGGCGTCCCCGTCCGTGCCGCAATGGGGCCGTCCAGGAACGCCCGTGCGACGTCGGCGAACGGGCGGCCGTCGAGCTCGACCGACGCGTTCAGGCCGATCATCGCCTGCGCGTCGATGCGGCCCTCGAGCGTCGCAAGGGCGGCCATCGCCTGGGGCGCCAGGGTGGTGCGCATCAGCAGCACCGCGTCGTAGTGCGGGAAGAAGCCGCGGTCGTCCTTCAGCACGCGCAGCGCCAGCCGGCCGATCTGCGCGTCGGTGCTGTAGACGTCGATCAGGTCCACCTGGCCGCGCACGAGCGCCTGATAGGCCAGGCCGTGGTCGAGCCCGGGTGCGGACGGGATCGGCAGCGCATAGTGGCGCTTCAGTGCCGGCCATCCGTCGGCCCGCACCAGGAACTCGTGTGACAGGCCTGTCCTCAGCCGCGCAGCCTGTGCCTCGGGCAGTCGCGCCAGCCCCGAGAGCGTGTCGATGCCCAGCCGCGCCGCGTCGGCCTCCCGCATGGCGATCGCGTAGGTGTTGTCGAAGCCCAGCGGCACGGTGGCCATCAGCCCGCGCGGGGCCAGCCACGCGTTGAGCTCGGCCAGCGTCGGCGCGGGCGCGCCCGCCGGCATCGTGCGCCCGAGCAGTTCGCGCACGATGGTGCCCGTGTACTCCGGGTAGAGGTCGATCTGGCCGGTGCGCAGCGCCTGCTCGAGGATGGCGGTGTTGCCCAGGCCCTGGCGGTGCTCGGCCTCGACGCCCGCGCGCTGCAGCGTCTGCCGGGCGATCTCGGCCAGCACGTAGCTCTCGGTGAACCGCTTGGAGCCCACCTTGACGACCTCGGTGGCACGTGCGGGCAGGGCTGTCGCGGCCAGCAGGATCATCAAGCCCAGCATGCCCAGCATGCCCAGCATGCCCGGCAGGCGCATCAAGCGCCGCGCAACTGGCAGCTTCGGCAGGCAGACGAGGACGGGCCGACGGCCGTGGCGTGTCGGGCGGGCGGATCGTGATCTATCCCTCGAAAGAGGCGACGCAGATC
>ENA-UPTA01000822-UPTA01000822.1-activated-sludge-metagenome-genome-assembly--contig:-NODE-822-length-35794-cov-47.386497_pt1 | contig 35794 bp, 31 predicted proteins | sample MGYA00238184_ERZ773361 | MGnify/ENA primary metagenome ERZ773361 (study PRJEB29100, sample SAMN05720205) | activated sludge metagenome | isolation source: anaerobic digester from wastewater... | reverse complement strand
GAACACGCGTTTCCATTAAAGCAGGCTTCTTTGGACTCAGTCCATGAAAAGAACGTGCGCCATGGGCATATTTCAACTCTCCACATCTGGCCGGCAAGGCGGCCGCTAGCTGCGTGCAGGGCGGCGTTGATCGCGACGCTGTTGCCCGACCCGGGGACGCCCGAGAAGCGCAAGGAGCTGTGCGAAAAGATCGGTGGCAAGATCGTCAAGAGGATCGAAAAGAAAAAAATGCCCAACGGCGAAACGGTCGAGCGAGAGAAGGAAGAAACGAAGGGCGGAATCCTTCACTGGGGAAGAGAGACAGAGAATTCAAAGGACCTGGATTGGTTCCGTCAAGAGATAAAGAAAGCATACGGCGGCCGGGCTCCGAAGGTGCTCGACCCCTTCGCCGGTGGAGGAGCCATACCACTCGAAGCGATGCGCCTGGGCTGCGAGGCAACCGCTGTTGATATCAATCCCGTGGCGTGGTTCATCCTGAAATGCACTCTTGAATACCCTCAAAAGCTCGCAGGCAAGACTCACCCCCTGCCGGATTTCATACTCGAAGACGAAGAGTTCATGGAGGAGTTCTACAAAGCCCACTCCCACCTTGTCGGAAGGACCAAGCCAACCAAGAAACAGCTCAAGGATGACGAGAACACGCTACCAGGCATGTCAACGCACAGCGAGGAGAACAACCGCATTCCAAAGGCCGACCTTGCCTGGCATGTCCGCGCCTGGGGCAGATGGGTGCTCAATCACGCGAGAAAGGAACTCGCGCAGTATTACCCCACCTACGCCGACTATGAGCCCATGGACAAGAACAGCACAAAGGCCTACGAAAAAAGAGCAATGCAGCTTGTGCCGCTGAAAGATGATGGCAATCCTGATATTGATTCCCTTAATAAGGAGTTCAGTAAGGAATACCTTGCCGACAAAACCAATCCTCGGTGGATCGCCAAGCCCACAGTGGCTTATCTCTGGGCAAGAACTGTAAAGTGCAAGAACTGCAGAGCCACATTGCCGCTTCTAAAGACCCGTTGGCTCTGCAAGAAGGACAAGAAGCGGGTGCTTCTGGCCATGGAGCCGAACAAGGAAAAGAACGGCGTCATATTCTCCATCGAGCCGAATGTCCCAGCCAAGGGGGGTAACGCGGCTCAAAAGAGAGAACACGATAAAAGGATCGGCGCGGGGACGATGTCTCGCTCCGGCGCAAAATGCCCCTGCTGTGGAACCATAATGACGATGGAGGATATAAGGCTGGAGGGGAAGGCGGGAAGGCTTAGCCAAGTAATGTTTACTATAGTCTATGCCAAGGAAAAAGGGAAAGACTTTCGTCTGCCAACAAACGAGGAAATAAATACTGCGCAGATTTCTATGACGGAACTGAGCGACTTGTACAACTTAATCCCTTCTGGGCTACCTCAAGATAACATTATTGAAGACGCAAAGAGAAGCACGTGGTGCGTGCAATATGGTTTTGACGAGTTTGGGAAGCTATTCACTTCACGACAGCTTCTTGCCCTAGGTAATCTTGTCATTCTACTGAAAAAACTTCCTTCTTTAATTCATGAACATGGTTATGCTGATGAATGGGTTGAATCAATTACTGGATACGAAACTTGTAGTTTGAGTCGGCTTCTAGATTATGCTAATTGTGGCGCTCAATGGAAATTAGATGCGAATACTATTAACCATTCTTTTGTTAGGAATGGCATTCCAATAAGTTGGGATTATGCTGAAGGGAATATTATTGGTGATTCTGCAGGGGCTTTCTCGCTGTGTTATGAGAGGATATGCACAGCTCTTGATGTTTTTGGGATGCATGGAGATATTGCCTTGCCACCATCGATATTTCGCCAATCTTCAAAGAAATTGCCTGATGCAAAATATGAAATAATCCTAACAGATCCGCCTTACTACGATGCAATAAGTTACGCTGCGATGATGGACTTTTTTTATGTGTGGTTGCGCCGCTTATTGTTTGGCATTAACAAAGAATACAGTCTAGTTTATGAGCCACCACTATGTCCAAAATGGAGTGAGGAAGAAAACGATGGTGAATTAATTGACGATGCAAACAGATTCGATGGTGACAGAGTCAAATCTAAGGCTGCATACGAAAACGGGATGACAGATGTGTTTTTACGTTGCCGTAACGCTCTTGATGACAACGGCAGATTCGTAATTGTATTTGCTAACAAGCAGCCAGATGCTTGGGAAACTATGGTTGCAGCAATCATTAAATCTGGTTTTGTTGTGAATGGTTCATGGCCTATTCAAACAGAACAACCATCACGTATGCGAGCTATTAGTTCTTCAGCCCTCGCATCCTCTGTTTGGATCGTCTGCAAAAAGCGCCCGGAGGACGCTCGTCCCGGGTGGGACAACCAGGTTCTTGAGGAGATGAGGCAGAACATCAAGGAGAGGTTGAGGGAGTATTGGGACGCGGGGATACGCGGGCCGGACTTTGTATGGGCTGCGACAGGCCCGGCGATGGAGGCTTACAGCAGGCACCCTATCGTCAAGAAGGCTAATGAACCGGGACCTATGACTGTCAATGAGTTTCTGATCCATGTCCGGCGGATGGTTGTGGACTTTGTTGTCGGGCGCGTTCTCTCTGGCGATCACGAGGACTCTTCAGATTCAGCTTCGGCGGACAGGCTTGATGAACCGACGGCATACTACCTCCTTCACAGGCATGATTTCGGTATGGATGAGGCGCCCGCCGGGGCGTGCATCCTTTACGCCATATCGTGCGGAATCTCGGACCGCGAGCTGGCGAACACCTGGGACTTGATCGGCTTTACGAAGGGGAAAGACTCGGATGAAGATGAAGAAGCTGATGCCGACGCCGATTCTGATGTCGAAGAAGATTCTGGGAGTAAGATCAAGCTGAAGACCTGGGCCCAGCGTAAAGGGAAGTCGATTGGCTTCGATGCCCCCGGCGGCAAGCCGATACCTCTCATCGACCGCGTCCATTGCCTCATGCATCTCTGGAAGGCTGGGGACCTTTCCAAGGTTGACGGCTATCTCGACGGCAACGGCCTGAGACGCCAGGAGCTTTTCAAAAGGCTCCTGCAGTCCATCATCGAGCTCTCTCCCCACAACAGCGAGGAGCGCTCCCTCCTAGAATCCCTCAGTAACCATATCGGGGCGAAAGGTGTGGTGAAGGATCAGGCCCCGATCCTACCTCTCGCCGAATCCAGCGAAACAGATGAGGAGGAATGATGATTAATATTCCAGACAGTGTCTGGAATTTCTCTCTTTTTGCAGACACCGTCTGCAAAATTCCAAATAGGAGGCATTCATGATATTGCCTGAAATAGATAAGCTCCTTGAAGCAAAGGAGGGAGAGAACATTGAATTTAAAAAGGCGGAACACTCCTATGAGTTTGATGATTTAGCAAAATATTCTTCTGCCATATCAAATCGAGGCGGTGGCTTTATCATTCTGGGCATAACCGATAAAAGACCAAGAAAAATTATAGGAAGCAAGGCTTTTGAACAGCCTGAACGCACTCGTTCCGGCTTGATGAACAAACTTCATCTGCCTATAGATTTCCAACTGCTTAATGTCGATGGAAAACGGGTCCTGATTTTCCATATTCCAGCTCATCCTGTAGGAATTCCTGTGACTTTTAAAGGTGTTGCGTGGTGGCGGGAAGGTGATAGCCTTGTTGAAATGCCTATGACTGTTATGCGTGAAATCTTCGCTGAGTCGGGACATGATTTCTCTGCAGATGTCTGTGAAAGTGCCATACCTCAAGATTTGGACAATCCCTCCATAGAACTTTTTCGACAGCGTTGGATAGAAAAATCCGGTCGGTTTGAATTGGCCACATTGACTCAAGATCAATTGCTAAGGGATTGTGAGGTAGTTAATTCAAAAGGAATAACCTACGCTGCTTTGGTACTATTCGGCAAACGAGAATCCTTGGGGCGTCTGCTTGGACAATCAGAAGTGATTTTCGAGTATCGCTCGAATGAAGCATCGGGGCCAGCACAGCAAAGAGAAGAGTTTAGGTTGGGATTCTTCCTATTTTATGACCGTTTGTGGGAATTGATAAACTTGCGCAACAATAAGCAGCACTACCAGGACGGACTCTTTGTAATGGATGTTCCCACCTTTGATGAACGTGTGGTAAGGGAATCCATTCTGAACGCAGTAAGCCATCGTAATTATCAACTTGGTGGTAGCGTGTTCATTCGTCAGTATCAGAATCGTTTGGTAGTTGAAAGTCCAGGAGGGTTTCCACCAGAAATATCTATGGATAATATCCTTGACCGTCAATCTCCTAGAAACCGGCGGATCGCAGACATGCTCTCAAGATGCGGATTGGTAGAACGATCAGGTCAAGGTATGAATCTTATGTTCGAGTTGAGCATTAGGCAAGCAAAAGCTTTACCGGATTTCAAAGGGACCGACAGGAATCATGTATGTGTTACACTGGACGGGATGGTACAAGATCCTAGATTATTATTAATGATGGAAAAGATCGGCCAGGAAACGCTGCAAAGCTTTAGCACTGGTGATTTTCTTCTGGTAAATTGCATCCATCGCGAGGAGGATGTTCCAGACAATCTGAAAGATCGCGTACCTCGATTATTGGAAGTGGGTGTAATCGAACGGATTTCACGGGGTCGTTTCATCTTAGGACACCGATACTATGCGGCATCTGGTAAGAAGGGTGTGTATACACGAAAACGGGGACTGGATAGAGAAACTAATAAGCAACTCTTGCTGAAACATATTCAAGATAATGCAGAGGTTGGAAGCCGATTAGAGGAGCTTCTGCAAGTTTTACCACATCTGACAAGATATCAGGTGCAGACATTGGTTCGAGAGCTAAAGAAAAATGATCGCATCAAAGTACAAGGCACTACTCGGAGTGGCAAATGGTTCCCCAAATGATTGCGTCAGATTTTCCGATTACACGCAATCTTGACGCAATAGGGCGGGCGCGGCAGATGCCTAATATGCTGTCAATTAAGGAGATATCGTCACGAAGGGATTGCGTTTTATTTGCGCATACTGTAATTAATCTGCAGCAAATTCCACATAAGGAGAATTACAATGGCTAAATTACCCTGGAAACCCTGGCATGAAGTAGTTAAGCTGAGGGAAGACCTTCGCTCGGGCGAACTGCCCATGCACATGTTCGCGGCCGACCTGTATGAAGTCATGATGCAGAAGGGAAAGCACCCCATTTATGAGAACCCAGAGCATTTCTTCGCGCTTACCTTCCCGACATATAACCTGCGTCAACTTGTGCGGGATGTCGTGTTGAGGCTTGCAGGCAAGAACGATAAAGCCGTCCGCCAACTGGAATTGACCTACGGCGGCGGTAAGACTCACACGTTGATAACCTTGCGGCATCTCGTTAGCGATCCCAAGCATCTGCCGAAGCTTCCAGCTGTGGATGAATTCGTTCAGGATATAGGCCAAGAACCCCCCAAGTGCAGGGTTGCCTGTCTCTGTTTCGACAAACTGGACGTGGAAAAAGGTATGGAAGTTCTATCGCCTGATGGCAAAACAAGGATGTTGAAACATCCCTGGAGCGTGCTTGCTTATCAGCTTGCGGGAGATGCAGGCTTGAAGTTGCTTCATGCTTCAAGCAAAGCGGAGGAACGGGAATCGGCGCCGGCCGAAAACCTTCTTACAGACTTGCTTGAGCTGGCATCCAAAGATGGCCAGGGTGTTTTGATCCTCATTGACGAAGTCATGATGTATGCCCGTGAAAAGATACGAATGGATTTCAAGTGGGAAGATAGTATAATCAACTTCTTCCAGTATTTAACCCAGGCTGCTGTGAAATATGATAAATGCTGCGTGGTTGCGTCTCTTCTCGCATCAGATCCGGCAAAACTTGATGACTCCGGCAAACGGATATTGGAAAGTTGTCGTGAAGTGTTCAGCAGGCAGCAGGAGGAGATGGTCCAACCGGTTGAAAAACAGGACGTTGCAGAAGTTCTGCGCCGCCGGTTTTTCACTACGGAATCCTTGAAAAAAGATTTTCGGTCCGATGTTATCGCCGCCTTGAAAGGCATTGCCGACCTGGACGAACAAACTGCCAAACAGGGTGCTTCCTCAGAAGAGCGTTTTTTGAAAAGCTTTCCCTTCCATCCCGATCTCACAGAGGTTTTATACGAAAAATGGACCGACCTGCCCAATTTCCAAAAAGCCAGAGGTGTTTTAAGGACCTTTGCCCTTGCTTTGAGGGATTCCATTGATTGGGATCAATCCCCAATAATCGGCCCGCAGGTATTTCTAAATCATCCTGAGAAATCTCAACTCTCTACTTCAGCGCGTGAGCTTGTCCTTGCCGCCAACAGTCAAAGCCAGATCGGGCAGGGGACAGCATGGGGTCCTCTGCTTGAAGGAGAAATCTCAAGGGCGGAACAAATACAAAAGGATTCTGTGGGATTGAAATATAGGGAGATCGAGCAGGCGGTTGTTGCGACATTTCTCCATTCCCAGCCGATAGGACAGACAGCCCGCACCAGAGACCTCGTTGTCTTGATAGGAACTTCCCGCCCGGATAAGATCGAATTGCAAAAAGGATTGAACAGGTGGGCTCAATCAAGTTATTGGCTTGATGACCTATACACAGCATCATCAGATGGAGAAATCCCTGGAACGTGGCGGCTCGGCAATCGCCCTAACTTGAACCAAATGCACTCTGTGGCATCGAAAAACATATCTGAAGAGATTGTCTTGGCCCGCCTGATTGAAGATATCAGCAGCAATAAGTCTTTGACGGTAAATGCTTCGGCCTCTGGCGTTCGTGTTCATAACTTGCCGACGCGGCCGAAGGATGTAGAAGACGATGGGGCATTTCACTACGCCATATTAGGACCCAGCGCCGCATCAGAATCCGGAAAACCTAGCCCCGATGCCGCTAAGTTTCTTGTTGAGACCACCGGCGCGGATCGGCCTCGAGTCTTCAAGAATGCGCTATTGTTGCTGACACTATCAAGGGATGGCCTCGAACTTGCCAAAGCCAGAGTAAGAGAATATTTGGCTTGGGATGTAGTTCGGGAAGAAGTCAAGAAACAGCAAAAAGACGGTGGAATTGATGCGGCAAGGTTTCAAACGCTGACTGTCAATATTGAAAAGGCAAAGAATCGAATACCAGATGCGATAAAACAGGCTTATTGTATAGTTGTGACCGTGTCTGAAAAGGATGAACTGCAGGCATTTAAGATAACTGTCACAGATGAACCTCACTTCAATATCATTAAATCTGACAAACGTTCAAGAGTACAGGATACGGCGATTACAGCCGAGGCGCTTCTTCCCGATGGTCCTTATAATTTATGGCGGGAGGGAGAAACATCGCGAAGGGTGAAAGATCTGACCGGCGCCTTTGCCCAATATCCTCATCTTCCAAAAATGTTGAAAGCAGGAGCGATTATAGATACGTTGGTAGCAGGATGCGAACAGGGTGTCTTTGTTCTGAAGCTAGCGAGACCTGACGGAACGTGCAGAACCTGGTGGATGTCCAGGCCTGATAACGAGGCTCTTAATGATCCCGCTATGGAACTGGTCCTAAATGAATCGGCGGTACTAAGTGAGATAGATCCCTCCCTGTTGGCGCCAAGAAAGCTCCAAGGACTATGGGATGGAGGCGAAATTGCCGCAGAAAAGGTTTTCAATTATTTCAACGGATCTACTGTTGAACAATTTGAACGGGATGGCTATAAAGAATCAACAAGGATTCCGAAAACCGAGCAGGCTGTCGTTGAAACTGCCATCAAGACCGCAGTTGAAAAAGGCTTAATCTGGTTATTGTCCGGGCCGGCCAGTTTGCTTCAAGAGCCGGTTCCGCCGGGTGTTTTAAATGCCAAGAGCATATTGTGCGTCCCGCCTGCCGTAATTCCTCCTGCTGAGATTCTTCCCGGAAATCTTCCGGACGCCTGGAAAGAGGATATTTCCACCGGCTTATCGATCGCCGTAGGGTTGTCAGCCAAGGCGGGTAAGACCCTGCCATGGAAAACTGTCAAGGATGTAATATCGAATGCCTTGCAAGCAAGGTTTATAGAGCTTGAGGAAAGCTCGCAACCTTGGCCGTGTGATTTTCCATCAGCTCAATTTGTTAAGATAATAGTTGCTAAGTCAAAAGGAAAAGAGGGCGATGGTGTAGTTGAACCGCCAGCGCAATACTCAAATGTTCTTGTGGCCACAGCAGAACTAGAACCCGCTCAAGTTCAAGACCTTGGAGACGTGATTCCTAGGCTTCTGGATGTGAAGAAAAAATCCAATACTCCAATAAAATTCATAATCCGAATAGAACTTGGAGATGGCGTTACAAAACCTGATGATGATGTAGTAAATAAAAACAACACCATTTTAAAGGGAGTTAAGGAAGATCTGCAATTCAATTGAAAGGGACACATGAAACTCCAGGGTCAAGTCTTTCCTCTTGAATTACAAGCCTTCCCCACAATCCCAATTAAATTCCCCTCCCATGCTTGATTTCAGGACTCAAGGGTAGATCGCCACAGGGTGGCAACGCTTCGAAGCAATCTTCGCGATGACAGCTGAAAATCCCCCTCGCCCCCTTACAGGTAAGGTGGGAAGATGATTTCCTTCCCCCGCCGTCGGGTTTATAATAGAAGAGCAAAGGGAGGACCCATGCCCTCATTCAAATCCGTTGCCTACGAAATCCTGAAGAAAGCCAAGAAGCCTCTCCACAGTGAGGAGATCACCGAGATCGCCCTTAAGAATGGACTAATCAAGACCTCGGGCAAGACGCCTGAGGCGACGATGAACGCCCAGCTTCTCAGGGACATTATCTCAAAGAAGGAGAACTCCCGCTTTGTCAAGGCCGGTCCTTCGGTCTTCGCGCTGAACGGAAATGTAAGGCCAACAAAAGGACATTCTGCAAAGCCAAAAGCTAAAAGCACCAAGGGGGCGCTGATCAAGGGGATGTCCAAACGATTTCCTGCAGGTATTCTTCAGAATCAGCTCTTTAAGGAATGGCTTAAGGATGTTATGCACCGCAAGGCCGGGATATATGCCTTGTATCAGGGAAAGAAGCTTTACTATGTCGGCCTTACGAAGAACCTGCTCGGCAGGATGAGGACTCATCTTAAAGACAAGCATGCGGGGAAATGGGACAGCTTCACCACATTCAAGATTCAAAAAGTTCAGTATTTGAAGGATATAGAAACATTGATCCACCATATTGTTGATGCTCCGGGCAATCGAGTAAAGGGAAAGGTTCCTAAGAAGGCGAATATCAACAACCTGCTTCACGAAGTTCTTAAAGAACAGGAACAGCAGTTCAAGGATATTAAAAAGTCCTTTAAGAAAGCTCAAAAATGAAGGCCTGGCCGCAGGGGCATAAAAGCACAGGAGGCTAGGTTGGGTCATGCGTTATGAAAGAGAGAGGAAGGGGATGCAAAATTCGAGATCATTAATCGCCGCCATGGGCCCATGGATAGGTAGCGAGGTTTCGTCAAGGCGTATCCTGATCCTTGGGGAATCATGGTATGGCGGGGAATCTGACAACCTCTTCGACTATTTGTCGGGCTGGTGCCGGCGCACTAAGCGCGATTATTTCTTTTCCAGGGTTTTTAACGCGGCATCAGGTTTCCATACTGAAACTGCAACTGATCTTCAGCGTGCCGCATTTTGGAACACGGTCATGTTCGACAATTTTGTCAATTTCTCTGTGGGTCAGACTCGCGAATGCCGGCCGAACGCGACCCATTTCAAAGCCGCCGCTGGAACTTTCCCTGAGCGCCTAGAGGACCTTCGCCCTCACGTAGTGTGGGTTTTGGGGAAGCAGCAGGCAGGGTATTCGGTTCCTGTTCTGGAAAAAGCCAATTGTCTCCATTTTGTTGTCAGCCCACATCCGTGCGGCTGGGGCGTTTCTACCAAGAGTCTCAAAGACGCTTGGAACGAGGTTAATGCTCTTTAAATCCCCTTCCCATCTCCCGACCTTTCCCTCCCCCTTCACCGGGTTTATAATTAAGCTTGAAGGGAGGGGTCATGTCTTACAAGGTCTTTCGGGTGGAGGTAGCAAAATGGAACGCCACGATGAACAAACAGCTCTTGATCCTGATCATTGCGCTGCTTATAGCCGGTTTTTCAATGGGTCTGTTCGCCCAGGACTGGGACCGGTACAAAGATAATACTGTAAAGGAGATAATATCGACGGCGGCAAAGGATTACGTGCTGAAGGACGATTATACTATCGACGCGCTGCCTGTGCCTTTTCGAGCCAAAGTCGAGTATCTTGGGAAGCATCGCGTCCCTTCTCCAGAAAAGATGAAGGTCGTCAACATGTGGCTTATAGCCCACAGCCAGGACCCAAATTTCGCCGGGATCTATAACAACGAGGTCCTCGTGAAAGAGGGCGGCAAAAAATACTGGGTCCTCGTCCAGGACAGCCTGTTCAAGGAGATGGAAGAGATCCTCCGGAAAGGCGATTCGTTCTGGATCTATGCCCAACTCTGGGGCGCCGCAAAGAAAAAGTTCGTGGTCCTCGTTTTCAGTTGGGAGGAAATGTAACGAATCCTTTGCGGGAAAGTGATAGTGAAATCAGGGCCAGCGGCCTTGGAAATAGGCGACACAAAACCAATTAAAATCTCCTCCCATCCTTGTTCGGCGTCAGGTCATGAATCATGAATTCCCCATTCGCGCAGCGAATGCTCGCCGGTTTTTCCGGCCCGCAGGGCCGTCGCAAAGAAACGTCCCCCTTGGGGAAATACGAGATTGCCGCGCTTGGCAATCCCTCGAAGAGACTCTCGCAAAGACGACCCCTGAGGGGGACGTTACTGAGTCGACACACGGCATGCTTGAGTTATAATCCTCTCGTGGAGGCCTTAATGCTTTTCATGGTGATCGAGCATTTCCGGAACGAGGACGCGAAGCCGGTCTATAGGCGGTTCAGGGAGCAGGGGCGGATGGCGCCGGAGGGTCTCATGTACGTTTTGAGCTGGGTGACTTCGGACCTCACGAGGTGCTACCAGGTCATGGAGTGCGAAGACCGCCGTCTTTTGGACCTATGGATGACCAACTGGGAGGACCTAGTTGAATTCGAGGTCATCCCGGTGATCACTTCCGCCGAGGCTTCGGCGAGAGCGTAAAAAACAGCCTCACATCCTGCATCCTGTCATTCCGGGATAAGAGAGATCACTTAGTCTACTTTTTCTTTTCCGGCCAGACCAGGTAGGAAACGGCAAGGGCGGCGAGGATGCCGGCGGGGTTGGCGAGCAGGTCGTAAGGGTCGTAGGTGTTGGACATGAACCCGAAGCCGTCCGTCAGCTCGAAAAGCTCGGTGACAAGGAGCGCGGCGACGGCGGGGGCGATCCTCCCGAGCCCGTAGGTGGAGGAGGTGATCGTGGCCAGGAAGTAGACGGCGAAGGAGGCGCAGAAATTGCCGCCGTAGGAATGGACGAACTCTTCCGCCGGGCCGTGGTAGCGGCTTTTCATGACCAGCGCCGCCACGCCGGTAAGGATTAGGGCGACGGCCCCGGCAGTCCGCTTCGGATCTATCTTCGGTTCTCTCATCACCGCTCCTTCGCTTTCAGAGGATATTCTACAACAGTCTTGGGGTCAGATCTTGAATTGTGAATTTTCCGGGATAAGGGAGATTACTTCGGTTGAAATGCTGCGGGCCTTTCTCGTGATGAGAGGATTCTTTATCCTGCCGATCCTGTTCATCCCTGTAAAACACTGCATTTCCAGGATATTGCAGATCACCTCGCTTGTCTTGGCTTCTAAGAAATCCTCGTGATGACCGTCGGCGGAAAATCCCCCTCGTGCCCCCTTTGCGAAAGGGAGAGGACTGGCGTCAGGAGGCACGATCCCGCAAAACCCTATCGATCAAGTTAGTGCTGAAGAGCTGAAGCTAGAGAGGAATGAGATCCTTCAAGGGCTTATCGCCGTTGGCTTTTCTCAGTATGCCCCTGCGGGTCAGATCGCCTCTAAAGTGTCATCCAGCGATGACCGTAAAAGCTACAGAAGTTTCTGGAATTCTTCGACTGTTAATCTTGCTTTTTTCAAAATATGTGAGAGAGTGCTTCTCTTGACCGGGCGATGGGCCGGTACCGTAAGTTTTATGGTTTCGTCAGCAGTATGTTTATGCAGTCTTATGTGACTGCCTTTTTGGCGAACCACAACCCATCCATCCCTTTGCAGACATTTGATAATCTGTTCATAGGCCAGACTAGGTGTTATGGTCATACTGCAAGATCTACAATTTCCGAGTTGGGGGAAAATGTCTGGTCGTCCTCCACCGGCTCCAAATAGAGTTCAATGGCTTCGCGGACATTCTTGAGGGCATCTTCCTTGGTGTCACCTTCGCTTATGCATCCGGGAAGGGAGGGGGCAATTGCGGTGAAGCCTCCTTCTTCGCTTGGTTCTAAAATCACTTTGATTATCATGGTCTCACCTCTTCAAGTAACTATATACCATTCAATTTATTGCCGGTCAAGAACCTTGGATCGGGGATCGGGTTCATGCTTGGGCAGTTGTATTATTCGCCGACGGGCAAACCTCGGGTGTCAGGGCTTTAGTCTTGAATCTCGCGGGATAAGGTAGATCACTTCGCTTGAAATGCTGCGGGCCTTTCTCGTGATGACAGGATTCTTTACTGTGCGGGTATGGCGGGTGGCAATTCGGGCGATTCGTGAATCGCCCCTACGGAAAACCAACCATTCCCTATTGAACTTCAGCCCGGCAAGCTGCGCTTGCATTGAAAAATGAAAAGTGAAGATTGAAAAGTGAAAAATGGAGGAATCCATTTCCTTGTTGAACTTCAGTTCTGGCGTAAGCCATCAGCCTAAATCAACGCTTTGCTGGTGAATGTTGCCATACAATGCACACATAACATTCAATTGTATGGTAATGCGGCCGCTTGACAATGTTACCATACATATATATCATTATCCTGTGTAGTATGGTAAAGAGGAATTGAAGATGAAAGTGATAAAAGGCGTTCTGGAAGAAGAACTTGAAAGCTCGCTCAGGCAGGAAGCGGCCTACAGGAAAGCCCTTGATAAAATGCCTCCCGGCTCGCTCGTGAAAAAGAAGATAGGGAGCGGAGAGTATTACTATCTTGTTTTCAGGGAGAACGGCAAGGTCAGGTTCTCCTACCTCGGGAAGCTATCAAAAAGCGAAGCGAAGAAGATCGGGGAATCGATCAAACTGAGAAGAAAATACAAAGCACTTCTTTCGCAAAGCAAAAAACAGGTTGCCTTCCTGAGGAAAGCCCTTCATGCAAAAGAAATACGAACTGCTTCTTGAAGTTCTCGGCAAGTTGTCCAAAGCCGGCGTGCTCGTTGAAACCATCATCATCGGAAGCTGGTGCATGCATTTTTATAAAGAGCTTTTCAGCGAAATTAATTACCATCCGACCATAAGGACAAGGGATATCGATCTCCTTGTTCCGCTGCCGCTGAAAACAAAAAGGAAAATAGATGTGGCCGCCCTCCTGGAAGCAGACGGCTTCATCGTGATCCACAACAGGAACGGATTCCTGAGGCTGGAACATCCCGACCTGATAGTCGAATTTCTGGTTCCTGAGAGAGGAAAGGGGTCAAACCAGCCGTATCCGCTTCCGGCATTTGGTATGAACGCCCAGCCTCTTCGCTTTCTCGACTATCTCGCAAAGAACTGCATTGATGTCGTTTCGGACGGATTGAAGGTCAGGGTCCCGGCCCCGGCAGCTTTCGGGCTTCACAAGCTCATCGTCTCCGCGCGAAGAAAAACGGAAGTTAAGCGGATAAAGGAAAAGAGGGAAGCGCTGACCGTTCTTAACGCGATGATCGAAGAAGGAATGAAAGGGGCGATCCTGGATGCCTACAGTGCCATGCTCCCCTCGTGGCAGAAGAAGGTTACCGCCGCTCTTGATCCTCAAGAGGACGATCCCATTTTCACGCTCCTGAATAAAGAGGCTCATAAATTAAAATAGAGCATATTATCGGGGATTTATGTGCGCGAACCGCCGTTCGCCCATGCGATAGAGATTCCGGGTCGAGCCCGGAATGACAGATTTGTTGTCATGCTGAACTTGATTCAGCATCCCGTCTTACAAAATGTTGCGCCCTGAGACAAATTCATTTTGCGAAAGGGCACATTCTCTGCCGGGGGAGTGTTCAGCGCAGCGAGTATGCGAGCGGAGCGCCTAAGAGAGGAGAGGATCGCCCCTCTCTTCGGGAAGCGTCAGCCCGGCTGGACACGCCTGCATTTTAAATTTCAAATTTTAAAGATTAAATTATAAACTTCCCACGGGCTTACGCCCGGGGTTTTCTCTGTCGCGAGCAAGCTCGTCCGCCTTTGGCGGAGGGACTCCATCCCACGAGCTCACGCACGGGGATTTTAGTAAGGAATTCATTAAAATTGTGGAATCAATTTCCTTGTTGAACTTCAGCTCTTCAGCCTTCAGATCCTGCCGATCCTGTACATTCTGGTGAATTGTAATCGTCTTTCTCTGTGTCCTCTGTGATCTCTGCGGTAAATGTTGTTTTTTGATCTTTACTTTTTCAGGAAGTAGATCTTCCCACCGGAGCTCTTGCAGCCGTTCTTGACGGGACAGCCTTCGCATGCCGACAGAGCGCACAGCTCGGAGCTGCTTATGACGCCGCGCTTCGCCAGCTCGTCGAGGAGCACGGCCACCATCTCCTCGCTCTCCCCGAGCTTCCTCGCGAGCTCCTTGGGCGAGTGGACCTCTTTTTCCTTTAGTAACTCAAGCAGGTTCCTAAGCACCGAAAAGCCCCAGGATGTGATAGGCGGCGATACCGCACGCGAGCGACACCAGAAGAAGAAGGCCGATCGAGACGAATGTCCATCGCCATCCCGCCTCCTGCCTTATCGATGCGAGAGAGGCGACGCATGGGATGAAGAGCATCTGGACGACGAGGAAAGCGAAGGCCGAGGGCATCGTCATCACGGACGAGACCCTTTCCGCGAGGCCATGTTCCGGGGAGCTGCCGTAAAGCACGCCGAGAGCGGCTATCGTGTTCTCCTTCGCCACGATGCTGGTCAGGAGGGCGACGATGATTCGCCAGTCGTAAACGCCGATAAGGGCTCCCAGAGGTTCGAGGCTCCTTCCGAACGATGCGAGGTAGCTGTTTTCGACGCTTCCGGAAGGGTACTCTGCGAGGAACCAGATCAGCCCCGAAACGAGGACTATAATTGTAGCCGCTTTAAGCAGGAAGTCCTTCACATTGTTGAACACGTAAAGCGAAACGGTCTTGAGGTTGGGCTTGTGGTAGATGGGAAGCTCCATTATGAAGGCCCCCTTTTCCCCCTTGAATAAGAACCTGTTGACAATAAGCCCCACTATGAAAAGCACGGCGACGTTCAGGATCATCAGCGCGGCCATCGCGAACGCGGCCTTCTTTCCGAAGAACGCGGGAGCTAGGAAGGTGATCACCGCTATCCTCGCGGTGCACGGCACGAACGGGGCGAGAAGGATCGTCATAAGCCTGCCGCGTTTCTCGTCCACGATCCTGCTGCCAAGGATCGCGGGGACGTTGCAGCCGAAGCCGAGGAAGAAGGGAATGAACGACTTGCCGTGGAGCCCTATCTTGTGCATGAAGGCGTCCATCACATAGGCCACGCGGGCGAGGTAACCGACATCCTCCATCAGTCCCAGGAACACGAAGAACAATATCAGCGTGGGAAGAAAGACGAGGACCATTCCCGCTCCGCCGAGGAACCCTTCGGTGAGTAGGCCCGAAAAGAACGGCGGCAGAAACGATAAAGCGCCGGCCGTCTTCTCCTGCAGGCCTCCGACCGCCGTTTCGAGAAGGCCTGATATCGGAGATGCTATCGTGTAGGTGAAAAAGAAGACCGTCATCAGCATGAGAAGAAGGATGAAAACCCCCGCGATCGGGTGGGTGGCCCACCTGTCTATCCTGTCGGTCTTGGATATCTCCTGCGCCTTCGGCTTCTTGACCGCCGCGCGGATCACCTTTGAGATCCAGCCGTATCTTTCGCCGACGATGTCGAGGTAGGCGTCCTCGTGCTCCGCGAGGATGTCGTGGACCTTCTTCCAGTCGCCGCCGAGCCATTTCTCCGCGAGCTTCAGCACTTCTTTGTCGCCTTCGAGCAGTTTCACGGACGCCCAGCCGGGATGATATGGTTCGGGGACTTTGCCCTCCGCGATCGCGCTTACTTTTTCGAGGACATCCCTGTGGCTCTTCTTGATGACGGGCTTAACGGGACAGAAGGGAAAATTTCCGCTTAATTGTTCCACCGCACTCCTCAGGAGCTGACCCGGGCCGAGGTTCTTTGTGGCGATAAGAGGGACGACCGGCACTCCGAGCGCTTTTTCCAGCTTTTTCACATCTATTACCGTCTTGCGCCGCTCGGCCACATCCATCATGTTGAGGCCGATGACGACAGGAACTTCAAGGATCAGGATCTCGGAAAGCAGGTAGAGGCTTCTTTCAAGCGCCGCCGCGTTCACGAGCAGGAAAACGATGTCGGGCTTTTCCTTGATGATGAAGTCTCGGGCGATCCTCTCCTCTTCCGAGTTCGCCGTGAGGCTGTAAGTCCCAGGCAGGTCTACGAGGAAAAAGTCTCTGCCTTCGAAGCTCACCTCGCCCGTCTTCTGCGCGATGGTCTTCCCCGGCCAGTTACCGACATGCTGGCTGAGGCCGGTCAACTGGTTGAAGACAGTCGATTTGCCCACGTTCGGCTGGCCTATGAGGGCGGCTTTTATCCTACTTGTCGCCAGTCGAGCCTCCTATCAATATCTTGGAAGCCTCCCCCCTCCCGAGAGCGATACGCGTGTCCCTGACGAGGATGATGAGCGAGCCCCTGCCGAAGTTCTGGAGCATCTTCACTCTGACGCCCACTGTAAGGCCCATCGAGGCCATCCTCGAAGTGAAGGACCGCCCGCCTTTCAGCGCTACTACGGCCGCCTCTTCGTTGTTGAGGAGCTTCGTGAGTTCCCTCATCTTCCGCCGCCCCTTCCCGCGCTTTTGGCAGGCTTTGACGACGGCTCTGAATCTATCTTTGCCGAGGGGTTCGCGTAGGACCTCTTCATGAAGGAGGCGAGCTTGCACATCTTCTCTATCGTCTCCGGCTCGAGGATGTGCTCCATCCTGCACGCCTGGACGTTCGCCTTCTCTGGGCTTATCCCGAGGATGTCCGTCAGGAAGCCAGAAAGGACCTCGTGCCTCCTGCGCACCTTTTTGGCGAGCGCCCGCCCCTTGTCGGTGAGGCGGATATAAGAGTAGGGGGCGTATTCGACGATGCCCTTCTCTTTCAGGTGAGCGAGCGCTCCCGTTACCGACGGTTTCGAGACCGCCAGCTTCTTCGAGATGTCGGTGACCCTCGCCGAGCCTTCCTTGCCTTCGAGCTCGAGGATCGCTTCGGCGTAATCCTCCAGGCTCTCTCCGAGATATTCTGATCTTCCGGGCATTTCTCCTCCCAGTTAGGAACGCCTATTTTAGTTAGCTATTCCTAACTTGTCAAGGCGCGCGAAGGGACCTTTAACCCAGCGCTTCCCGAAGAAGGGGGCGCTCCGCTCGCAAGCTCGCCGCGGTGAACGCTTCCCCCGGCGAAGAATGCGCCCTGTCGCAGAGTGAATCTGCCTCCGGGCGCGACTCATGGTTTCTAATTCTTTGGCAAATATATGATGGCTAGTTCTTGGATTCCGACGGTTTGTTGAAGACGAAAGACTCTCTTTTCACTTCTTTTGATCTGGGAGATCTTCCGCGAGGGCGCTTATTACCCGCCATCCTTCCCTGAGCTTTATGAGGTCCAGATATTCCACATGACCGGCGGAATCGACGCGGATCACGGCCGTTGTCTTGGCGATGTCACGCACCGTCGCCTTGACCCCGCCCTCTTTCATGGGAACCGTTTTGCCGCTTCCTCCGCGAATTTCTTTGAGAAACCGGTCGCGGTCCTGGCTCCCGATCGTCTCTCCGCCTGCGGGAGTCAAGACGAGCACTCTTCTGATAAAATCCTTGTGAAGCACCCGTTCGACCTTTGCCGCGTTCCCTTCATCCCTCCCTTCGGCATAATCTTGGGCCGCCTTGAGAGCCTCTGCGCCCTCAGCCTGCAGTTTTTCGCGGGCTTCCGTGAGGACCTTATCGGAAGCGAATGAAAAATGCATCTGGACTATGACCCATTTCCCCTCCCGCTTTTGAAGCACCCCGGTCCAGCGGGTGTTTTTCCAGCCGACCGGCCTGCCTTCCCATTCGCACAGGTCGTCCAGCACGCACGACCACCAGGCCGTCTCTCCCGATGGCGAAACGCTGATGCGCATGTCCCTGATATCCATGGATGTGGCCTTGAACCTGGGGTCCATCCAGAAATCGAACCCTTTCTTGAAGCTTTCCCATCCTGAGGTGACCTCGGAATCGGGATTGAATATGAAAAGCCCCTCGTCGTGGACCATGAGGCTTTCAAGGAGAGGACGGTCCTTGGTTTGAGCCCACCCTATGCTGTCGCGGACGACTTTCTCGATGACCGCCTTTTCATTCTCGGCATTCTTTCCTGTTGCCGCCGCGGACACGCAGAACAGCAGCAGACCTCCCGCCGCGAGGATGATCGTGGAGACTCTTATCATGTTCCCTCCTGTCCTTTCCGATGAAGGACCTGCATTTTTTCTCTTGATTGGTCAGTCCACGATGTAGAGCTTCGCGCCTTTTTCGGTGAAGGTGCGGTGGGCTTCGGCGTCGTCGGAGACCTGGTAGCCCATCCCGGCTTTGAGCTCGAACTTCCTTCCGTCCTTCAGCTCGGTCGTGAACTCGCCCTCGAGGCAGAGGACGATGTGCCCCTTGAAGCACCAGTGGTCGGCCTTGTAGCCCGGCGAATACTCGACGATCCTGGCCCGGATGTCGCCGAACTGCCTTACCCGCTGGCGGGCGGAGCCTGTCTCGCCCCTGCTCTCAGCCGTATCAATCTTGGACCAGTCGGTTATCCCGTGTTCAATTCCCGCGAGCTTCATGAGACACTCCTTTTCATTCCGGATCGGGGCTGTCCGCTGGAGCGACGATCCGGAGGTTCTTCACTCCGTTCACTTCGAACTCCCTGAAATATTTATCCTTGTACTCTTCCCTGATCTTCTCTTTTTCCTTCTGAGTCATAAGAAACGACACCTCGTTGCCTATCTCCTCGACCGTGTCCCTCTCCGCCAGGAGGTTCCCCAGCTCGTCCCAGAGGACGCACTCGTCGTACTCCCTGATGTATTGCACCATTTCCTCTTCAAGCTCGATGTCCTCGGTCGGAACATGCCTGCCGGAATCGCAGTCGAAACGCACAAGATCCTGATGGCCGTTGCCAAAGGCGAACTTGAGAATGAGCTCCTCCAGCTCGTCGTATTTTTCGATCTTCGGGTCTTCCCGGGTTCCCTCCCTGTTGCCGTTGACTATGTGGTTGCCCAGGTGCAGGAGCTTCACCAGGTTGACGAACTTCTTCTCCTCGATCTCCAGCGTGACATACATCAAAGCCTCCAATGTTGAAAGCAGAAATCGTTTGACTCAGCGGTGATCTTTCCTTATATCCGTTATGTCCCTCGCGGACGAGAGGGCTCCGGTGACTTTTCCGCTGTCATCCCTGAGCGTCGTGCAGTACCAGGCGAGAAGGCGCTTTTCGCCGTCCTTCCTTCTCTGCCAGCTTTCGACGCGGATCACCTCTTCGCTTCCTTCGAAAAGAGGCTGGACCGTCTCGTACACCTTCTGTTCGCCTTCGAAATAGTACGCGGCTTCTTTTCCGATGCAGTCATCGCCGAAGAAATCGAGCCCGTTCCGGTTCGCCCACCTGTAGACCTTGTTGTTGTCCACTTCCATGATCATTTCGGGGATCGCCGAGAGAAGCGCTTCCTGGCGCCGGGCGAGGGCCCGCAGGGTCATTTCCGCCTTCTTCTTTTCGGTTATGTCCTCGGCGGTCCCCTCGTAATACATCGTCTTGCCTTTAGAGTCCTTTATTACCCGCGCGCTTTCCCTTACGAAGCAGATGGTTCCGTCCCTTCTTTTCCATTCGGTTTCGAAGCCTATCACTTCTCCGGTCCTGTCCATGGACTCCCTGAACAGATTCCGGTTTTCAGGGTCCTTGTATACCTCCCGCCCGATATCGAGGGCGGCTAGTTCGCTGAAGGAGTCGTAACCCAGCATCCCCACGAAAGCGGGGTTCGCCAGCAGGAACTTCCCCTCGGGCGTAGAACGGAATATTCCCAGGACCGCGTTCTCGTAAAGGCTCCTGAAGCGCCTTTCGTTATCCTTGAGCTTGACTTCCGCGATCTTCTGTTCGGTGATATCCAGAAGCACGGCGATGATCCCCGCTATTTTTCCCTCGGCGTCCCTGAAGACCTTCTTGTGATAGACGACCTGGTGGACGGTCCCGAAGAAATCGTTAAGCTCGGCTTCGTAGACCTGTTTCCCACCCTTTTTCAGGAGTTCCAGGTCCTTTTGATTGATCATCTCCGCCTGCTCTTTCGGAAGTATATCGAAAGCGGTTTTGCCGATCAGGTAATCCTTGGCCTGTCCGAAGAAATCGGCGCAGGCCTTGTTGGCGTCGATATAACGAAGGTCAGCTCCCTTGATGAAGACGGGGATCGGAACCGAATCGAGTATGATTAGAAGAAGTTCCTCGGGCAAAGAGGTTTTTGTTTGTCCGGTCATTTGTACCGCCTTCCTTTATCGCCTTAACCGACCGGTGGCCGGTTTGATTCCTTCAGCTTCTGATCTGGCTCCTCCTTATCCTCGGCCCAATCTCTTTGCGAGAGGATCGAGGATCATCCGGCAGAGCTTTCTCGGAACGGGGCGGTTCCTGACAAGCGCCGCCGCGATGGGCCCCACAGCGCCGTAAAACGCGATGAATACCCTTCCGGGGGCCGTCGGAGCAAGCTTCCGGTCCCTGAAACTCCTTAACGAGAGGACTTCGGGACAGTCAGAAGAGCCGTAGACCGCCGTCGCGATGAAACAATTCTGGGCCGGGGCGCCGGGAACCAGCGGGCCTTTTTTCAGCGCATCCACTGCTTTCATATATTCGTCGTAAAGGGGATCGCAATTCGCAAAAGCGTTCCAGGCGGCGTCGTAACCGAAAGTGGTCTCCGGCTGGCTCACGGCACCCCAAACCTCCTTGCGAGCTCTATCGATGCAGACGAGCGTCTTTTCCGCATTTTCCTTCGCGGCCGGCGGCATCGCCGCAGGAGACATCGGGTTCACCGAAAGTATCGAACGGAGCATCACCGGCTGGATCCCGGGCCGAGCTTTCAGCAGTTCGAGCATGGTCGCCACCGCCCAGCACTGCCCGGTCATCGGGTGGTCGTCGCCAAGCCTGGCGCGCCTTATCGCGAGCGCTTTCGATGTCCTCTCTTCCGCGAGCAGCGTGTTTCCCATGAAAAGTGCGCATTCGCCCGTCCTCTGAAGAGCTGCGGCCATTTCGAGGCTCTCCGGTTCTCCCAGCCTGCTTCTGATGACGAAGGCTCTCTCAATGTATGGAAATGCCACTTCGTAATTCTTCTGGTGTTTTATGATCCTCTCGGCGAGAGTGTAAAGGAAGGGGATGATCTCGGGACTTCCCTCGCCGTAAACTGCCTCCGCCTTTTCCAGCAATTCCCCCGCCTTTATGATTGAGGAGTCCGGCTGAGGAAGCTTGGTGATCTGAAACCCGATAATGAAAGAGGTTATCCCGGCCGCCAGCAGAAGCAGGAAGATCATGTTCATCTGTTATATCCCTCCCTTAAAGGAAACTTATGCCGAAGAACGCGGATCGTCGCGCTCTCAAGGTGCGGTCAAAGCAGAGGTCAGACTTTTCTCAGCGCCAGTATGGTGAGGTCGTCGCTCTGCTTCCTGCTTTTCCTGAAACCCTCCATCTCCCTGACGCAGGCATCTATGGTCCCCTGGGGGGATGAAATGTTCCCGGGGTTGATGCAATCGATGAGCCTGTCTATGCCGAACTCCTCTCCGGAAGGGCTTTCGGCTTCGGTTAGGCCGTCGGTGTAGAGAAGTATCGTGTCGCCCGGAGCGAGGCTCGTCCCGGTGGTGAAGAACCGTTCCTCGCAGAACAGTCCGAGCGGCAGGCCAGTCGCCTTGATCTTCTGAACCCCCGAAGCTCCGGCGACGAGCACCGGCGTATGGCCGGCTATCGCGAATTCGACGCGACCGTCGTCCCGCGCGATCCCGCAGGCGAGAGTGGCGAACCTTTCGCTGAGGGAGCTTTCGCAGAAGACGCGGCTCGCGCGGAAAAGGATCTCGCTCAGGGGAAGGTCCTGCGCGACCAGCGCACGGAAGGTCGCGTGAAGGTGCGACATGAGGAGTCCCGCCGAAACGCCTTTTCCGCTCACATCGCCCACCGCGAAATAAAGCCTGCCGTCGTGGACCAGCAGGTCGCAGTAGTCGCCGCCGACGATCTTCGCGGGCCTGTAGAGGTAGGCCGTCTCCCATCCCGCAGCGCAAAGCCCCTGCTGTGGGAGAAGCCCGGCCTGGATCTGGGACGCGAGAAGAAGATCGCTGGTGAGCGCGTCCTTTTCCGCCGTCGAAAGGTGTTCGATGCAGAACCTGGCGAGAGGGTCCGCCGCAAGGTACTCGTCCTCTATCGGCTCGTGGCAGGTCTCGCAGAGGCCGTAAGTTCCCGCGTCCATCCTTTCGAGGGCGGAGTCGACCTCGTCGATGAGGCTTGTTATCTGATGATCATCCGTGAAGACGGCAAGGGACTTTTCGAGCTTCGCCCGTCTTACTAGAAGGTCCTCCCTTGTCACCGGAAGCGACTGCTGCGCCATCGGGATCCTCCCTTTCGATCGATCACCCCCAGACCTCTGACATTTTTATTCTGCTCTTATATGGCGATTCCGTCAAGTTCCAGGGTAGAGATTACAGCTTCCCGACGATGTGTCCCCGGCATTCCGATGCGACGTCTCGAGCTCAAAGCCTGAAATATTTCACTGCCGCGAAAAGCCCCAGCTGGAAGGCGGGAAGAACGAGCCCGACCAGCAAGGAGCGGATGACATGAGTCTTCAGGGGCTTTTGAGAAAAGATCCTGATGAGCAGAAGATTTACGACGAGAGTGGCGGGTATTCCGTAGATTGCCGACAAGAACGCGATGAGCCCCACGAACGATCCTCCGCCTGCAGTCACCCTGATCACCAGAAGAGTCACCGCGACCTGAAGAAGCAGAGCGGAGCCGATACCCGCGAGATATTTCATTGACGCCTCCCTCCGGCATTATATCAGAGAAGCGGGAGGATCTGGCCGGGAAGCTAGAGCGGGACAAATCCGGCGATGCCTCTATTTCTTTCCCGGTTTTTCTCCTACGTTCAGTATGGAAGGAGAACCCTTACTGTATTCCTCAAGGTTTTTATTCACGAAGATCTTTGATGGAAACATCTCTGCGGGCAGGGATTTGATCTTTTTCGCTTCCTTCTTTTCGAGAAACTTGTATGAACCATCCCTGTTGACCACGACCCACTCGGAGCCCGACTTCATTAATCTCGGACAGAGCCAGCCGTTCAGCCTGCATCGCAGGATCTCGAACTCGGAGAAATAACCGTTGTCAGAGTCGGCTGCGGAAATTATCCCGAAAGGCCCTTCCTTCTTCAGACCTCTTATATCCCAGCCCGGAGTGGTCGCATCAATGACCGATTCCCCTGCTATCGAAAAGATCCCTCCGGTGCCTATGAACACCATATTGACGCACGAACCTACGAGCCAAAGGTCCTGTCCCTTTCCAATCTCCGCGTCGCGAGTCATTTCCGACCAGGCGTAAACTTGTCCGATCTCATCATTCTCGAGAACGGGGAAGTAAATGTGAGTTCCGGGACCCAGGAACTCGTCCACTCTCGTTCTCGCGGATCTCACAAGCGACAGGTTCGTCCTGAAGATCTTCGACGGCGCCGGCACATTTTTCAATATTTCGAATTTCCAATCGTTCGCCGGTCCGAAGGGGCCTGAAGGCCGGACAGCCATGCACGGAAAGAATGAGCCGGCAGGAACGAAGTAGACAAAGAACTCGTTGTCTCCCTGAACGTCTATCAACACATCGTGAGGCTCAGGAAAGGCGGGACAGTCAACACCGCCAGCGACGGCTTTTTTTGCCTCCCTTATCATGTATGAAGTGAAAAACATCGCCGCCGCCCTGTTCCTGATCTGGCCCCGGATCTCTTCCATCTGCGCTTTTCCGGGCGTATCTGACCGTTCTCCGGAAATTGGCGGAGGCGGTCCTCCGGGGAGGGACGGTGTTTTCGAGAGGGAGGCTATGACGGATTCTGCCGGTTCGCCTGCGCGGAACTCGGGCATTACTCCGGCGCGCAGGACCCATGTCCCCGCGGGAGATACTGCGACCAGGGGGGATAGCTCCGGATGCAGCATCACGAACAACATCACTTCGCTCTCAATGTAAGGCGAGGCGAGCTTCAGCACAGGTTTCCCGGGGGCGCTTGTCCCGCCTCCCCTTACCATCAGCGGGAACGACTGCTTCTCTGTAACCGACCGCCTTTCTTCAAGCACTTTTTCAAGATCCCTGTCAAAGTGAACGGCGTATGTGGGCCCTATCCTCGCATCGGAAAAATTCTCGTCCCCCGCAACCGCGTAGAACCAGAATGTTCCATCCTCCGCCTTGAAAGCGTAGGAGTTGAAAGGGGGTGCCAGAGCGAAACCCAGCGCCTTGTCGAAAAGGGACGCCCCTTTTCGGTTAAGATTTGCAAGCGACTCCGCGTTCTCGCCCAGCGTCTCTTTTTTCTTCAGGTCAAAAAGGTGCTGCTCTCCACGGCTTGACCTTGTCAGGGGCTGGTCCAGTGAGGCTGAAACGATCGGGTGACGATCTCCGGCGTAGTTCTCATAATAGAAAATGATTCTCCACCTGCCTTCATCCCTCCAAACCACATAACGGACATCCCTGACGTCCCCCGGAAGTTCTCCGGCATTAACCTGGAGTGCAGGCACAAGCATGTCTGTTCCCGCCCATCCCGCGGTATCCATTTCATACAAAAGCCTCGCCGCGGAGAGTGATCTTTCCATCCCCGAGACAGCTTCGGGGGAAAGTTTCTCGACAGGCGGGTGAGATGTTTCCGGCGCATTCACGGGTTTCTCCTCCGACCCTTCTTTACCGTCGTTCAATTTGGCGATATCCCTTATGATCACCGCGTCAAAAGGCTCCTGCCAGGTCTCCAGCATCGCCGGCGTCTCTTTCAGTTTCATGTTCGACATATCGTACAGCGGAAGCACGTTGGTCTCGACGATCATCGACCCTCTTTTCAGAAAACACCTGTAAGTCAGCGATCGGCCCGTCCTGTTATAGATCGCGAGCACACGCATCTGCCCCATCGTGCTCAGACTGAACTCAATTGCTCCATCCTTGCCGCTGACTCCGGGTTCGACTCCGGTGACCGCGAGGATCGTCCCCAAGTCCCGGATGTTCACAGTGACCGTTTGCCCCATGCCGAGGGTTATGCCGTCCGCGCCGGCCTGGGCGAGAACGCTCATCTGGACCGCCACGAGGACGATCAAAAGCAGCTTCATAAAACAGACCAACGATTTGCGGGTTACAATTGAAAGATCGGTTGTTGCCAGACTTGCCGGACAGCTCATGTTTCCCCCCTTCAAGCGGACCCTGTTTCGGCGCGCGTTCGATGCTGCCGCAGCCCGTTGAGTTCGGGCGCCTTTATCTCTCCAGATCCCATTATACATCCTTATCGACGAATATCGATCCGGGCACCTGTTGCATCGCGGAGGCATTGGCCCTATATTGCTCTTGAGGGACGAATGGAAAGAAGGTCGGCGTTCGAGGCGAACATTCCGAGGAAGGATGACATGAGGGTCGAGGCGACCCTTTTCGTCTCCGAAAGCATCAGGCTGGAAGCTGATTCGCTGAGCCAACTCGTCGACGCGTGCAGGGTCCCTTCGGTCAGGAAGGTCGTGGCGACACCCGACATCCACGTCGGTTACGGCGTCCCGATAGGGTGCGTCCTCGCCACATCGGAAGTGATCATCCCCGCCGCTGTCGGCTACGACATCAACTGCGGCATGAGGGTGCTGAGAACGAACCTGACTGCCCGCGATGTGGACGCTTCGATGCTCGCGAGGTCGATAAGAAGGGACATCCCGCTCGGCGAGGGGAAGGAGAACATCCGCCTGAGCAGGGAGGAGTTCGACCTCGTCCTTGAAGCCGGGGTTCCGGCGCTCTACGAAATCTCCCGGAAGGACCACCCGGCGTGGGATTTCATGGACCCTCACGAGAAGAGCGACCTCAGGAACCTTATCGAGGACGGAGGCTCCATGGAGGGCGACCCCGCGGCTGTCTCGCCGAGGGCGAAAGAGCGGGGGCGGAACCAGCTTGGCACTCTGGGCGGAGGCAACCACTTCATCGAACTGCAGGAAGTGGTCTCGGTCGGGGACGATGAAACGGCTGCCTCGTGGGGCATAAGCGAAGGACAGCTTCTCGTGATGATCCACTCGGGAAGCCGCGGCTTCGGCCACCAGATCGGCGAGGATTACATGTCACTCGCGAGGTCAAGAAGCTACGGCGAGCCCCACCCTTCCAGCCAGCTCTGCTACATCCCGCTCGACAGGAAAGAGGGACAGGACTACGTCGGCGCGATGCGCGCGGGAGCGAATCTCGCCTTCGCCAACAGGCACGCGATGGCAGCGCTCGTGAAAAAGAACTTCTTCCATCATTGCAGGGACGCGAAGCTCGAGCTCCTCTACGACGTCCCGCACAACATCGCGAAGCCGGAGACTCACTTCGGTCAGGAGCTGTGGGTACACAGGAAGGGGGCGACGCGGGCCTTCGCCCCGTCGAGGATGTCCGCAGGATGTTACAGGGAGACGGGACAGCCCGTGCTGATTCCCGGTTCGATGGGATCGTTCTCCTACCTTCTCGCCGGGATAGAGGAGAACGACCGCGCGCTCTGCTCCACGAACCACGGGGCGGGCCGAAGGATGAGCAGGACCCAGGCGGCCGGGAAGGTGCGCCACCGCGACGGGAAGGTCCTTAGAGAGGGCGCGATAACCGACGAGGAGTTCAACCGCTCGATGGAGGGTATCACCCTCATCTGCGAAAACAGGCACACCATCAAGGAGGAAGCCCCCCAGGCCTACAAGGACATAGACGAGGTGATCAGGGTCGTCGAGGGCGCGAAGCTCGCAAAGGTCGTCGCAAAGATGAGGCCGCTGGCCGTGCTGAAGGGGTGATTTGATGATAGAATCAGAATTAACGGAGGGTTTAACAATGAAACGATATCAAAACAAATTAATCCACGATCCTTTTTTCGTTGCTGTTTTAGTATTATCGTTACCAATACTTCTTCTTCTGGGTGAAATTGCCGATCTTCTCTTAACTAAGATGTATGTTTCATTGCCCTCGTCACTATTATCTAATCCTTCTCATTTACCGCTGTTCAGTCGTATGGCTGTTTCTTATCTCGCAGGATACAGAGGTTTAACAGTGGCGATAGGTTTTTTCTTTTGGTTACTCTTGATGTTAAGTTATGTTATTTTAACAACCAGTCAAACTGCATCATCTTTGTTACGGAGAAAATGTTCGTTGGCATTTTTTACGATAGGCGCAATTGCAATAATCTTTTTTCTTTTTACGGTTGTTGCAGCCTTGTCCCCTGAAGATGTTTTGTATGGTCGTTTTTCTGAAACATCAATCAACCCACAGCAAATTACTACTATAGGAAACTGGATTCTAATTATTATCGTTTTATCCTTGGTGTTACTTAGGTTGACACGTAATCTCCATAAAAAGAAGCAGTAGTGGTCTACCTTCTCCTGCAACAAACGTTTTATGGCTTGCCTTTCTAATCGACGAGTAGCTTTTCATCCTTTTCAAGTGTTTGGTTTATTCCCTTCCGGTAGCGCCTTTTCTCACCTCGTAAAATAATATTTCTCCGACTGCGTGACGTCGTCAACGTTCTGGACGGTGACTTCGACCGTCTCGCCCTTGGGGACCATCGCCTTGAGGAGCGCGCCCTTCTTCGCCACCAGCTTCGCCGAGGACCTGAACTTTGTCTCCGGCACGGGAATGTTGTTGATCTTTACCACCGCGTCGGCGGCGAAATCGGTCCCCGTGACAACGAGCCTGAAGGGATCTGACATCTTCTTCACTCCGGTGATCCGGGGGGCGGGAAAACATCCCTTCGTCTCGAATGTGCCTGTCTTTCCGACCAGGGTATTGCCAGCGACGTCGGTCACGGTTATCTGGTAGCTGTATCCGGAACACGCCTGCATGCCTGAGATCTCCACCTTGTGGGAGGAAGAGACAAGATCGTCCTCGACAGTCATGTCTAGAGAGTCTCCCACGCCGTACCTGACCACCGCCGTGACATCCTCGTCCGCCGTGAAATTAAACCTTACGGATGTCGCCGAAAGCCATACCATCGAGGAGGATGTCAGCGTAGGCGCCGCGCAGTCGGCCAGGGATTCCGCCGCCACGCCGCCGTAGGAAGCCCGGACCGCATCGCCGTCGCTTACCGAAAGCCTGCCGTTCGGAGACGGCGCCGCGTCTTCGGTCATTATCGATCCGTAGAAATAACCGGACGAGGCCGGATCTTCCAGGACCTCCACCGTCTCGGGTGTGTTTTCGGTGTCGCTCGATACGAGAGCCTCGAGTTCTCCCGCGCCCTTTTTCTTGCCGTCGTAGACCCTCACAGAAACTGCGTCCGAGCAGCCGTAGCTCGCCCGGTCGAAAGAGACGCTCGGAAGCGAGCCTTCGCAATGCGACGGCAGAAAAACACCGGTTATCTTGATGTCGTCGATAAAGAAACCTTCGTATTCGGAAGCCGGGTCGGAACTGAAGCGCCATCTGACCGCCACCTTTTTTCTCTTGTAGGCGGACAGGTCGTGCGTGTAGAGGGTCCACGCGGTCAGCCCGTCGTTGACCTTCGGCCCGGAAAATGCTCCGCGAGTGGAGGCGATCCCGCACCTGTTGACTGGGGGCGTCCCCGTGTAGGCGAAGCTTCCGGGATAACCTTCCGACGGCGTCAGGGGGACCCAATCGGCCCCTTCCTCGGAGATTTCGACGACCACTCCGTCCCAACCGTTCTCGAGGTTGTAGCTTACCGAATAGCTCAGCTCCGGAGTGTCGCCCCTGAGTTCCAGGAGAGGCGTCGCCAGCGACGAGCACGAGTTGGAACGGTAGGGAAGCCCCTTGTCCGCTATGCTGTACGAATATTTTCCGTAAGGGGTGTGGTTGCGCGCGTCGTTCACGTTCCACGGCGACTCAAGCGACATGAGCGCGAGAGCGTCGCCCCCGTCGTCGGTCCAGTCTCCCGTCGAGACGGGCTCGCCGAAAGGCGTGGCGTTTATCCTGACGATATTGGTGTCCTCGTTGCCGGCGGAATCCTCCGCCCTGACGATGTAGTAGTAGGTGTTGCTGGAGGGGATCGTCGAATCCCTGAAAGAAAGGGCTCCTACGCCTGAAGCGATCTTGTTCCCTTGCGAGGGAACGAAATCCGGCGAGTCGTCCCTGTAAACGTTGTAGCTGATCCCGGGATGGAGCGGGCATCTCGGCTCCGCGGCTCCCCAGCCGAGAACAATGTCGCAGCCGGGAGTATCGTCGTCGTTCGCAGCGCTGAGCACTCCCGCGAAACAAGGTCTCAGTGAGCAGTCTCCGCTGCCTGTCGCGGTGACCTTCTCAGAAGCCGGCCCTTCAAAATTGCCGGTCGCGGCCCTCACGAAGTAGGTGTAAAGATAGCCTCCGTGGGCCCTCATGTCCGTGAATGTCGTGGTCGCAGATCCGCCGATGAAGGTCACGGGAGAACCGGGGGCCGTTCCGGTGATCCTGTATACCGAATAGGAATCTGCTCCGCCGACAGCGTTCCACGAAAGGCTTATCCCTCCCTCCCCTTCGTCAGCCGCTTCGAGTCCGGAGGGAGCGGCTTCGGGCGAAGGAGAGGAAGTCTTGATCATAACGAGCGCGAAGCCCTGCCTCTCGGAATCGTCCTGCCTGGGGGTACCGTTCACGTCGGAGGCTTTGACCTTCACCTGCCATGTGCCCTGCGCCGCATCCGAAAGATATATCCCCTCGACATTGTTCTTGTTGTCGCCCTGCCCTCCCGACACGGAAGTCCCCTGGACGAAGTTGTTGCCTCTGAAGATCTCTCCCGAAGGTGACGCCGCTTCAAGATCGAGGTCGTTCACAAGCGCCTTCGACGACATCGGAGTCCCTTCCGGATCGAGCCACACAAGGACGATCTTGAGCGGGCCCGCATGATTGAGGGCCACTTCGAAAACCATCTCTTCCCCGTCGGTCAGCCCCGCCTCGTTCCTCACGTCGTAAGCTGCAGGCCTGAGGGTGTCCCTGTCGTCGTTCCTGAAAAAGGCGAACCGGTCGAGGTTGACCCTCCCCCAGCCCTCCATCACGTTGGGAATGTCCGCGCCTCCGACATCCATCGCCCCCGCTATCAGGGCCGCCTTAATGAGGCTCGAGCTCGGAGAGAAGGAATCGGCCTGGTCCGCCTCTCCGCGAGGATAAAATCCTTCTGTGAAATAGTTCCTCAAAAGGACGGCTCCACCCGCCGCGGTCGGCGTGGCCATGGAAGTTCCGCTGAGCCATTTGAACCCGCAGTTGCGGTCCGAAGAACTTATCGTACCGGACGCGGAGACTATGCTTTCGCCGGGAGCCATGATGTCCGGCTTGATCCTTCCGTCGGCGGCCGGCCCTCTCGATGAAAAATCAGAGACCGCATCAGAGCCGATCGAACCCGAGACGACGCTCCCCACTGCGACGCAGTTCTTCGCGGACGCCGGAGAATCGATCGTTCCGGTGAAAGGCCCGCTGTTGCCCGCGGCAAAGAAGAGGGAGAAATCCTCGTTGTCGTAGAGGAACCGGTCCACCTCTGAAGCCTCCGTGGTGTATTGCCCTCCGGAAGAAGACCCCCAGGAGTTCGAGTGTACCCTCACGCCGGCGTTGTAAGCCTGCCCGAAGATATCACCGTAGTCGTTCGCGAGGCCGGTGAGACAGCCGCTGGTGTCGTCGCCGGCGTCCTGGAAATAGAGTTTCGCCATCGGAGCCATCCCGTCTCCCGTGTCGTGGCCCGCCGAGCTTTGAGAGGCGATGTTCATGAAGTTGTCGCCCACGACGCTCCCTGAAGTGTGCGTACCGTGGAACTGGACCGGCCCTCCGCAGGTGGCGTTGTTGTCGTAGGCCGAGGCTCCGGGAAGCACCGCGTAGCCTATCACTTTTTTCGACAGGTCGAGCGGCCCGGCCGCGGGGAGAGACGGGTATGAAGCTTCCGCGTACCCGTTCTCGCCGTAGGAAAAGTAGCACATGTCATTGTCGAGGCCGCTGTCTGAAACTCCCGCGATCTCGCCCTGCCCGAGCAGGCCGTGATTGAAGAGCGTCGCGGAAAGCGCGTAGTTCCGCTTGTTCGCCGTGTCGTAGCTCTGGATGACCCAGATGGAGTCGTCGTTGAGGACCCCCGGCAGGAAGAACGGCGAAACGAGGACCACCTCGTCGCGCGAGGCAAGTTCCCTGGAAAATTCGGCGAGGCTCTCACTTTGGACCAGCCATCTGAGCCTGATCCCCTCCTCTTCGTGTCCCAGCATTCCAAGGAAGAACTGGGACCTCGTCTCTTCGACCAGGGAGGCCGGGCTTTCCCCTCTCGCGAGCAGCGCCTCGATGACGACCGGTTCTCTCCAGGTTCCGGAGAGCAGCGCCGGATCTATCTTGTCTTGGGGTTCATATTTTAGAACGCTTCTGAATCCTTCGAGACTCATGAGCCGCGCGAGACCCTTGCTTGAAGCCTTGACGAGGAAACCATTGTCGGGGATTTTTTCCAGGAAGGACAGCTCCCCGTCCTCGACGGACCTGATCTTCTTCAAGCCAACTTCCCGCGTGAAGCTCGCGAGGAATAAACGGTTCCCCTGATAATTCTCTTGGATCTTCACCCCGGTTTCGGAGAGGGGATCCACCGCCCTCCATTTCAGGAAGATGAGACCGCTTCCCCTCCCGGCATCCTGTCGTTCAATAACAACTCCCGACGGATACTTGTCCGCCGCCTCTCCGTAAGGCGATGAGGCGCGGGCCGATGAAGCTGATTGAAGAAGAAGAGCGCAGATCAGCGAAACCTTGGCCGCCCACGCTGCGAGGAATGATGTCTTATTTGTTTTCAATGCGGCCTCCCGTCGCGATCCGGTCGATCACTTCCCTCGCGGTCCCCGACGCTCCGGAGAAGACCGCGATCCCCTTACCGGCAAGGATTTCGCGGGGTTCCTCTTCGATCGAAACCGCCGCTACGCGATCCGCTCCTATCCTGATGAGCAGCTCCGCTGCGCCTTTCCCGCTTTCGTAAGGAAGTGCCGCGATCTTCGAGATGTCGAGGATCTTGACGATCCGGCTTTCCGTGTCGGCGACGAAGATAAAGGGGACTTTGCCGAAGACCCCGCTCACTTTCGAATCGATGTTCTTGTCCGAAGACGCTACAGCTATTATCATTTCATTCCACCGTCACGCTTTTCGCGAGGTTCCTGGGCTGGTCGACATCGCAGCCCCTCAGCACCGCTATGTGGTACGCCAGGAGCTGGAGAGGGATTATCGTCAGTATAGCCTGCAGGAGCGGCAGGGTCGCAGGAACTTCCATTATCCAGTCGGAAGTCCTCTCTAGCCTCTCGTCTTTCGCCTGGGTTATCGAGATCACCTTCCCATCCCTCGCCTTGACTTCCTCGAGATTGGACACCACCTTGTCGTAGACGTGGTCCTTCATCGCGAGCGCCACGACCGGCAGGTTCCCGTCGATCAGAGCTATGGGGCCGTGCTTCATCTCGCCCGCGGGATAGCCTTCGGCGTGGATGTAGGATATTTCCTTGAGTTTGAGCGCGCCTTCGAGAGCTATCGGGTAATGGACGCCCCTGCCCAGATAAAGGAAGTTGTTATATTTCGAATAGTTCTTCGCGATCTTCTCGACCTGCTTCTCGAGGCGTAACGCTTTTTCCGCAAGCTTGGGGAGCTGCTGAAGGGCTGAAAGGAATTCTTTTCTTTCTTCCTGCGGGAGAGTCCCTTTCAGTTCCCCCAGGTGGCACGCGAGAAGGGCTATCGCGGTGAGCTGTGTGGTGAAAGCCTTGGTCGAGGCGACGCCTATCTCGGGACCCGCGTGGGTGTAAACTGTCCCGTCGGCCTCCCTTGTAAGCATCGATCCGACGGCGTTGCAGATCGCGAGGGTCTTCGCGCCCCTGATCCTGGCTTCTCTCTGCGCCGCGAGCGTGTCCGCCGTTTCGCCCGACTGGCTTACGAAGACGAAAATGTCCCTCGGATCGATGACCGGCTCCCTGTACCTGAACTCTGACGCGTAATCGACGGAACAGGGGATCCTGGCGAGGTTCTCGACCAGGAACTTGCCGCAGAGCGAGGCGTGGAGGGATGTCCCGCAAGCCACGAAATTAAGGCTCCCTGTCTCCTTGAGTTCCCGGGAGAGCGGCGCGAGTTCCTCGAGGTGGACGCTCCCCGTCTCTATGGAGATCCTTCCCACAAGAGTGTCCCTGAGGGCTCTCGGCTGTTCGAATATCTCCTTCTGCATGAAATGCTTGTAGCCGGCCTTCTCGGCCTGGATCGGATCCCAGGCTATCCTCTGCGGAAGACGGGTTCTCGGTTCTCCCGCGAAATCGGTTATCCCGATCTCTTCCGCCTTTATGACCGCGATCTCGCCGTCCTCAAGATAGATTATGTTCCTGGTGTGCTGAAGGATCGCCGGGATGTCGCTGGCGACGAAGTTCTCCTTGTCCCCGACGCCTATCACTATCGGCGGCCCCATCCTCGCCACCACTATCTTCCCTCTGTCGCGCAGAGAGGCCACCGCGAGGGCGAAAATCCCCTTTAGCTTGCCGCACACGCTCCTCATAGCCGAAGGAAGATCGCTTCCCTCGTCCTCGAGAAGGTGGGCGACCACTTCGGTGTCGGTCTCGGTGCGGAACTTGTGCCCCTTTTTCTCGAGAGCGCTTTTCAGTTCGACATAGTTCTCGATGATCCCGTTGTGGACGACGACGATGTCGCCGCCGCAGTCAGTGTGAGGATGGGCGTTCTCCTCGGTGGGCCTTCCGTGGGTCGCCCACCTGGTGTGTCCGAGCCCGTAGTCGCCTTCGAGCTTCTTCAGGGCGAGCTTTTCCTCCAGGTTGACCATCTTGCCCGCCGCTCTTTCGGTGTTCAGGCCTTTACCGCCAATGAGCGCCACTCCCGCGCTGTCGTAACCCCTGTATTCAAGTTTTTTGAGCCCTTCCACGAGGATCGGCAGGGGCGATCGCGGCCCGATGTATCCGACTATTCCGCACATGGTGGACCTCCGGTGTCCGTCAACAATAAAAAGATGTACGCTCTTTCAATTCAGTCAAGGTCCATCGGGTCGCTCTTTTTCACGACCCGCTCGCGGGCCTGACGCTCGGGGCGGCCCCGGAAAAGAAGGTAGAGCCCTTCGTGCCTCAGCAGGTATCCTTTTCCGACCCTCCTGACCAGCGCGGCGTCTTCCATCCATCTCAGGTACGACGCGGCCGCTCCCGTCGTTATCCCCATTTCCTTCGCCAGAGCTCCCGCCGCGACCGGTTCCGCGCTTTTGGAGATCAGCGAACCCGCCTCGACGATGACCGACGTGCCGCGCGCCATGCACAGCCCTGTCTCCCATTCCCTGGACAGATGAAGCTCGAAAAGGTCGCTTCCCGGCCTCAGCTGCCTGTAGAGGGGCGGAAGCGAGCCGTCGTGTCTTGCTTCGTAGGATGTATGACGGACATTCTCTTTTTCGAGGTAGTCCCTGACGCTCCTGAAGGTTTTCGGGAACCTCGTCTCGATGATCACCGCCGAATCACGGAGAGGAACGGCGGACGCTCCGCCTCCCTCCCTCGTCCTCCTTCTTGACGAGAAAGCGAACTGGGGAGAAACGATCCGGCATACGGCGGGACGGGCAAACGCCGGAGCCGCTTCCAGCACATCCGATGGAGGGACCGCGGAACAGTCGATCGTGCGGTCGGCCTTAAGGGGGACCGGGTAACCGTAATCGATTCTCAGCAGAAAAACGCTTTTCCTGTCCCATTTGTCAAGCGCCCGGGATAACTCTTCCATAAGCTATGAATTAACCATACGAGAATAAATATGTCAAGTGACAGATAGTAAAGAATCTATCGGTTTTTCAGTTACTTCTTGTGCTCGTGGACCGCTTTAATCATCTCTTCTTTGAAACCGGTCGTGTGACACTTCTCCGTGCAGGACGCCTTGGCAGGCTTAGCGACAAGCCCGGCGGCCTTGGCGGCGTCGGGATCGGTCATGATATGGAGCCTCGCGTAATCGGAGCCCTTGCCGTGGCAGGACTCGCAATCGACCTTGGGGCTCACGGCGGCGTGGCGGGTTTTCAGCCATGAATCATACTGTATCTTATGACATATCCTCGCGCATTTTTCGGCGCCGATTGTCGCCTGCTCCGCGGAGATCGAAAGGACTACAAGACATAGCGCTGAAAAGAGAGGCAGCAACAAATTGACCTTCTTCATGGATTCCTCCTGCAGATCCTTAAAAGTGAAACCTTATTACCTTTTGCTCATTTTTTCAAGCTTTCACGAAGAAATCCACAACAACCGCGACTTATAAAAAGTTTTCCGGGCTTTATTTCCAAGAAACCTCTTGACTTATCGTTGAAGCTTTGAGAAAATACGCGTTCTGTCCGGGGTCGTAGCTCAGTTTGGTTAGAGCGTCGGCCTGTCACGCCGAAGGTCGCGGGTTCGAGCCCCGTCGACCCCGCCAGAATCCCACGAAGAAATCGAGAACACGCGACCCAAAAGGGTTAACGGGAAAAGAGGCTTTTCCCGTGGTAAGTGCTCCTTCGAAGGCGGGAAGGAGTCCATGGGGAAACCGGCAGGTTTTTCCATGAAGCCGAGCCTGCGAGGCGCGGGAGCGGGTCGGCGTCGACCCCGCCAGAATCCC
>ENA-UPTA01000819-UPTA01000819.1-activated-sludge-metagenome-genome-assembly--contig:-NODE-819-length-35829-cov-157.202382_pt1 | contig 35829 bp, 32 predicted proteins | sample MGYA00238184_ERZ773361 | MGnify/ENA primary metagenome ERZ773361 (study PRJEB29100, sample SAMN05720205) | activated sludge metagenome | isolation source: anaerobic digester from wastewater... | reverse complement strand
CAAGTCCGGTTCTGAGAGAGCCTGGGGGTGAAATCCCCCTGGGCTACTCACCAGCATAAGAACCGCTGTACGCTGGGAAGATTAAGAATCCGTTGGCTTTTGCGGGTTGCTGTTTTCTGGGAAGAGAGTGAGAGAGTGAAGAACGGTTGTTTGTTGGTCCAGGATCATGTCATGCTTGAAATTGTTTCAGAATCCGGTTCCTGCATTGTGATTTTGGTTCCCATTCTTGCAACTTGGAACTGTTCCTTTGCTCTTTCCAACCCCCTACCCGCTATCCCGAACCTCGTTTCATAAGCCCAAATCCTGAACAGGAGCTTTTCAGGCAGAATAGGTTCGTTCAACTATTGAGGAGGACGATCTCTATCCTTGGGAAGACTGATCCTCAATAGCGGGCGTGCCGCCGCACGCCCTCACATCCGTTTGAATCGAATTTATTCGCACATGCAACTACAACTTGGAACTGATCTTTTGCTCTTACGAACCCCCAACTTCCGACCGGAGCCACGGCCTTACAACTCATTCAAATGGAGGACCAACGTTGATCGTGAGCCAGTAATCACCAATGGCCCTGGCTACAACGAGGAATTCCTCGAAGTTAACCGGCTTGACTAGGAAGGAGTTTACTCCACTGTCGTAACAGATAGCTCTGTCTCCTTCTTCTCGGGAAGAAGTAAGAACTACAACCGGTATTCTTTTCGTTAGTTCGCTTTTCTTCATCTCTTGAAGAACCTCATGCCCGGAAATGCCGGGTAGTTTGAGATCTAGCAGAACAAGATCAGGCAGTGGGAAAGCCTCTCTATCACTGAAGGGTCCGTTACCGAATACATAATCGAGCGCTCTTTCCCCAGTCTTTGCGATTTCGACGTGATTAGTGAGCCCCACCTGCCTGAAGGAATCAAGAGTCAACTCAATGTCCATCAGATTATCTTCAACCAGAAGTAAGATCGCATTTTTCAAGGCTAAACCCCCTTAATCTTCAAAGTGAATTTCGAGCCTTCCCCGGGTATAGATTCCAGAGAGACGTCTCCCCCCATTAGCAAAACCGATTTCTTTACAATCGAGAGTCCAATACCAGTGCCTGGAAACTCCTCATCAGTGTGTAGCCTCTGAAACACATTGAAGATTCTTTCGTAATACCTGTCTTCTATTCCGATCCCATTGTCTTCTATCGTTAGAAAGACCCAGCCGTTCTGATGCTTGGAGGATATTTTTACTATGGGGCGCGACCCGGCTTTGTGATAAGTCAACGCATTCTGAAGGAGATTAGTTACTGCTCTTTTTAGAAGAGATTGGTCTGCATAGACCGTTGGCAAATCCGTAATTATGCTTACCTCTGCCCCTTCCTCTTCAATTCTCCGGTTCAACGTAGATATGCAGTCGTCAACGATACTCTTCAAAGGTAGTTTGTTCAGGTGAATCGATGATCTACCGATTCGGGAGTATTCTAGAAGGCCGTCTATGAGATCGGACATATCTCCTCCAGCTTTCGATATAAATCCGAGATACCTTTGTCCCTCTTCGGGAAGGGAGGACATATAGCGATCTGAAATGATCTTTGAAAAGCCGTTAATAGCCCTTAGAGGAGCTCTCAAGTCATGTGAAACCGAGTAGGCAAAGGACTCCAGCTCTTTATTAGCCGCTTCGAGCTCTTCTGTTCTATTTTTGACTCTCCTTTCTAGTTCCTCGAGCATTAGTTCTCTTTGAGTTACATCTTCAAATATCGCTACGACTTCATGTGATCTGTCTGGATAGATATAATTATCGGCCCAGAAGTCTATTCTTTCATCTTTGTAGCGCATTACTGGATGATGCAGTGGACGGCCGGTCTTCCAAACCTCGATGAGCTTCTGGTAAATTCCTAGCTCTGTAACTGATGGAAAGATTGCCTTGACACTTCTTCCAAGTATCTCCTCTCGATTTACTCCAGTAATTCTACAGCCAGATGGATTCATATCCAAGAATACGACATCGTCACCTTCATTGATTACTCTATATATGGCCACTCCAATGTTCATGTTCATATATAATTTTCTGAAGCGAAGTTCACTTTCTTTGAGAGCAAGCTCTGCCTTGTGTTGTTCTGTCACATCCTCAAGTATTCCGAAGATTCCTTCAAGATTTCCGTTTTCATCACGAATTGGGGCGTTGTAAACCTTTATGATGACTTCTCTTCCATCCTTTGTCCTCCGTGTGAATCGTTTGCCCTTAACGGGAAGGCCTTTCAGAGTTTCTACGTTCATTCTCTCGTGTTCTTCCTTTTGCGTTTCTAGAATGTAAGGCAGAGGTTTGCCGAGGACCTCTGAGCATTTCCATCCAAATATCTCTTCTGCCGCCTCATTCCACGATGTAACATTATAATCGAGATCAAGACTTACCATAGCTACCGGTGAATTCTTCACAATCACCGCGAGCTTCTCACTCGTGGAAGCAAGTTCCCTTTCTGCTGCTTCTCCCTGCTTGCGCGCTATTTGGCCCGTCATTGCCCAGCCCACTATCATCGTTGCCGCCGGATAAACTATCATCACGGGCAACGCTGCCATCTCAAAAAAAGTTTCTCTGCTTTGAGAAGGAAGAAGAAGCATGCACAGAAGCATAAATATATGTACTACGATTCCAAATAGATACAGCTCTAGTAGTGAACAATCACCTGGATCTCTTCTTCTATAATGTCGCCAGATGAGACCCACGGAAATCGAACTAAGTATTGTGCTTATTCCCGGAATCGTTCCCTCGCCGCCCATCAATATCCTCAAGCCAACGGCCATCGAGGCCGAAATCATGGAGGGAATAAATCCGAAAAAGAGACCTATTAGACCCAGTGCAACCGATCTGGTATCGCAAACCACGCCGGGAGAGAGCTGCCAAGAATTAAGCATGACACCAACTGTAACCAATCCGAGAAGCAATCCAGAGTTGATTTGCCTTGGCATTTGTCTGCTTGGTGTTGACTTAACATAGAAGGCGGTGTACAAAACCACAAAGGTAATAAGTAGTGCTGCGTTATTGACAAGCGCAAGCAGTACTTCTTTTCCCATATTGACTCCTTTTGAGGGTTGAATGATGAAGCCCTAGAGAAAGTATAATCTGCGCTCTTAACAAAAGAATCTATCAGTGAGAGTGTATCACTCACAGGTTTTCAAATTACGCTGAAAAGGACAGTATCTGCTCGTTCGAACATGGCAGTCCTGCATGATATTATTGTTGGGTTATCGGGAGGTGCTTATGGACAATACCGTTGATGGAAATTTCTCTGATTTTTCGTCGATAAAGATACTTCTCGTAGAAGATTTGAAAAGTGATGCGGAGCTCGCGAAACTAGAAATCACAAAAGGACTTTTGGATTGGTGCGATTCTGTTGGTTTCTTGAGGGTAGATAATCGTGAAGAATTTCTCCAGTCAATCTCTAATTACAAGCCCGACATAATCATTTCCGATTACATGATGCCTCACTTCAGCGGGATGGAAGTAATAGATCTTGCTTTGAAGTTCTCTCCCAGTACGCCTATAGTCATTCTTACTGGCTCCATGAACGAGGAGACTGCCGTTGAATGTATGAAGGCGGGCGCCTCAGATTATGTCATAAAGGAACATATGGCAAGGCTCCCGTTCGCAGTCAAGGAGGCAATAAAAAGAAAGAAGGAAGAAAGACTCAGGGCCGCAGCTGAAGAGGCTCTTGAAGAAAGCGAAAGGAAGTTTCGGCTTATTGCAGAAAAGGCGAATGATCTGGTATATAGATATGAATTATTCCCAGAGAGAAAATTCTCGTATGTCAGCCCTTCTGCCACAAAGATTACAGGCTATACACCGGAGGAGCACTACTCAAATCCAAATCTTGGTTTCGAACTGGTCCATCCTGATGACAGATGGAAACTTGACGGGCTTTCAGAGCAAGTGAATCAATCGCCGATTCTTTTGAGATGGATCAGAAAGAATGGGGAGATTATTTGGACAGAGCAGATGAATGTGCCCGTTTATGACGATGAAGGAAATCTTATTGCAATTGAAGGAATCGCCAGAGACGTTACTGAACGCCAAAAAACCAGCGAAGCGCTGAAGGCAGCCTTCAATTCAATTGTTACTGTGTTGTCTGATGTGCTGAATCTGAAGGATCCATACACTGAATTCCATGAGAAGAACGTCGCAAAACTTGCCGTGGAAATTGGAAGAAAAATGGATCTTGACGAACAAACGATCGAAGCTTTGAGAGTTTCGGCAATGGTTCACGACATAGGAAAGATTATGATTCCCACCGAGATATTGTCGAAGCCCGGAAAACTGAGCGATATAGAGTTTGAAATAATAAAGAGGCACTCCGTGACAGGTTTCGAGATTCTTAGAAAAGTCGAACTGCCCTGGCCCGTTGCCGAAATCGTTTATCAGCATCATGAGCGCCTCGACGGTTCCGGTTATCCCAGACACTTGAAGGAAGATGAAATTCTTCTCGAAGCCAAGATAATTATGGTTGCCGATGTTGTCGAAGCGATGAGCTCCCATAGACCGTATAGAGCCGCACTTGGTTTTGATGCCGCACTAGAAGAAATCAGATCGAATGCCGGAAGGCTTTACGACCCGAAGATCGTTGAGATTTGTACTTCGATAATAGAAGGAGGATTTACCTTTTTAGAATCAGATCAGTAGAAAACCTCTGCCCTCTTCAAAAATCCACGCAATTTCAAAACCGATCATTTTCTAGATGCTTGGGAAGGGAAAAATAATTCCTCAACCGCTGTTTAATTAAAAAGCAAAGAGGAAAAAATAGAAGCCGCCTCTAATGGGCGGCAAAGAACAGGAAGTGCTAAAGTGAAAATAATAGGCATTGAATTATGATAGCATAGCATCTGCGAAAACTCATTTCCTATAGAGACAAACAGATTAATAAATCGATAAGAATTAGTTATGCTCTGCTTCGCTATTTGACTTTTCCTTTGTAAGGCTTTTGGATAATATGCTGGTTGTATTTTCTAGCTGGTTCACATAGAGATCAGTTGTTCTAGGTTATAAAAGTGTCTAAAGAAGGCTCGCAATCAAGACAACGCGAGCGAGAATAGAGTTCTTTGCGATCAGCTATTAAAGGGAAAGCAGAGGGTTGAAAGACATCAAAGGAACCCAGAACAAAAAAGAGCTGAAAAAGCGAAAATCTCCCAGCTGGGAGATTTTCAATGGAACTTACGCCGATGGAGAACTAAAATGTTGGCAGCCCCACGGGGAATCGAACCCCGACCTTCGGACTGAGAATCCGGTGGACTAGCCGTTATCCTATGGGGCCGAACAGAAATAATATTATCATGCTCTCTGGCTTTTGTAAACACCCCTGTTGAAGAGATATAATCAGTTTGAGGAGGTGTTGCGGTGTTTGTTAGAAGATGGTTTTCTTCGGGCAAAAGGGCAAGCGTAGTGATTTGTCACGGAATTGGTGAACACAGTGGAAGATACGACGGTTTTGCTACTTATCTTAACGGAAAGGGATTCGATGTGCTTGCGGCGGATTTTCCAGGTCACGGCATGCATTCGGGAACTCGGGGTTTCATTAAGTCATTTGACGACTTCACGTCGCTTGTAAAGGAAGTTGCCGATCGAGTGAAGAAGATTCAGCCCGAGCTTCCCCTCTTCCTTTTCGGGCACAGTATGGGAGGACTTATAGCTACAAGAGTCATAGAGGAGCATCCAGATCTTTTCAGTGCCGCCGCCCTCAGCGCTCCCCATCTCTTTTCCGCAAAGGATTCCGTCAAGAATCTGCTTCCGTTGATTTCGATTATTAGACGAGTTGCACCAAAAACTACATTCAGTAGTTCTTCTCGTTTCACTCCCGCTGACTTGTCAAATAATGAGAGAGCTGTACAACGATACATTGCAGATCCTTATGTGCATGATCGAGTATCACCGAATCTCTTTTTCGGTCTTGAAGATAGTATCAAGCAGGCATTGGAAGAGGCGGATAGAATAACGACACCTACGCTAATAGTCTATGGTTCCGCGGACAGGGTTGTTGATCCAATAGGAGGAAAGGAGCTCTACGAAAAGATTAATGTGGAGAAGAAAATGCTGGAAATCCCGGGGGGAAAGCACGAACTGTTTGCCGACGAAGAAAGAAGGTCTCAATTCTTCGGGGCGATTTCATCATTCTTTCTTGAGCATATTTAGGTGTATCTCCAGCCAGCGACGGGCAACTCTTTCATCATGTTTTATCTGTTCTATTAGCTCGCCCAGAGAGTCGAATTTCAACTCGGGCCTTATAAATTCAAGGAACTCCAGTTCAAGGTTTCTATCGTAGAGATTGCCAGAATAGTCAAAAAAGTATACTTCATACTTGACTTCTTCCGATGTGTTTACTGTGGGTCTGAAACCAACATTTAGCAAACCAAAGTAATCTCTAGAGTCAATCGTCGACATAATTATGTAGACACCCGATCTTGGTATTACTAGCCTTTCATCTCCCCGATGTATGTTTGCAGTCGGAAAACCAATCTTGGCGCCAAGCTGCTTGTCTTTGTAAACCTTGCCTCGTATCGAGTATCTCTTTCCTAGAAGGGAATTCGTGAGGCCGATGTCCCCTTTAGCTATAGATTCCCTTATCCAGCTGCTGCTAATTCTGCGCCCATCATATAGCGCGTCGGGTACGATCTCAACTCTCAAGTCTCCTTCTTTTGAGATCCTCTCCAATAGCTCGATATTTCCCTTTGCACCGTTTCCAAAGGTGAAATCACTTCCGACTACAATTGCTCTCATGCCTTCACTCATCAGCCTGGAGATGTAATCTTCCGGTTCAAGATACCTGATTTCTGACATGTTGACAGTTACTACCCTTTCAATTCCGGTAGCCAGAATCAGTTCAAGTCTCTGTGCAACAGGATAGATTATCCCCGGGAAGTTTGGAAAGTAGTATCCCCAGGGATAGACAATTGAGATTGCTGTACTCTGCAAATCTAGATTGGCTGCTATGTTTACCGTCTTTTGCATGATCGCTCTGTGACCCAAATGGACGCCGTCGAAATTTCCTATGCAGGCAACATACATATCAAGCACCAAGAACCTTTTCCAGTTTTGCAACTCTCTCGAGCGAATTCTTAGCTAGGAGTGTCTTGATGAATGAAGAAGTGCGCTCTGATCTTGCGACTGCCAATAGTCGTTCGTCGCTACCGATTATTCTGATTAAGTCGTTCTTCGCAAACTTTCCCATAACACCTGCCACTCCGCTGGCATAGATCTGTTTGCCAAGGAGGACATTGCTGCTCTCAGAATCGTTTAGCAGAAGACCTGGAAGGAAGTCAATCGAATCTTCGAGTGAAATTATTGAGAAATCAGACACATCGTCGATCTGGTGTGCAGAATCAACGGAGAAATTACCCTGAGAAATCCTTCGTAGTTTAGTAGCCGTTGCGCCGCAGCCAAGTTTGTACCCAATATCCATAACCAACGATCTGATGTAAGTTCCCTTTGAGACCTTAGCTGTAAAGGTGACTTTCTCATAAGAAATGCCAATGTCATCGATAGAATAGATCTTAACCGGTTTTGGCGGAAGGTTGATTATTTTGCCCTCTCTAGCGAGTTTGTAAAGCCTCTCTCCGTTGTACTTCTTTGCAGAGTATGCGGGAGGAACTTGAAGATACTCTCCTTCAAATGATTTGAGTGCATTAAAAACCTCATCGAAAGAGAAACCCGGCACCTTCCGCTCTTCAACAGTCCTGCCCGTAATGTCAAATGTATCTGTAATTCTTCCTAGCACGAGCTCGGTCATATATGTTTTGTCCATTTCAAGAAAGTACTCGAGAATCCGAGTTCCCTTGTTTACCCCAGAGATAACGAGCCCACTGGCAAAAGGGTCCAGTGTTCCCGCATGGCCTATCTTCTTTGTCCCCAGTCGACGTCGAAGGAGGTTGACAAGATCGTGTGAGGTAATTCCGACCGGTTTGTCTACAAGTATAATCCCATCACTCATCTTTCGTGTTTGTCCTCTCCCTTTCGATCTTCTCCAGCAACTGAGCTACTCTCAAGCTTGCTTCTATTCCAATGTCTTCTTTAAAACGGATTTCAGGGGCTTTGAACAGACGAATGTTCTTTGCAATTGCAGTCCTGAAGATTCCCTTATCTTCATTCAGCCTTTTAACCAGCTTTTTCTTGCTTTCATCTGGTCCCATAAGACTTACAAAGACCGTTGCAAAACGCTTATCTTTGGTAAGTTCTACCCTGACTATTGAAACCATTCCTAGCGAGTCGTTGTAACTTGTGTAAGATGATAGAGTTACCGTGAGAACCTTCTTTATCTCAGACTCCAACATCTCTTTCCTGTAACTACTTGCCATGGCTCTCACCTCCGGGATAATTATAACCTACAACGGAGCTAAGAGGGAGTTCCTTGGGAAGTAGCGGTTTTAGCGAAATGTACATCCATTATTAGCTGCAATTTTACTTAGAAACGGTTTTCAGTAACTTGTTGACTGAAGGACAAGAATCCACCAAGAAATTGGATGATATTGAATGAACGATGTATTAAACGCAATTGATATTTATTGGGCGGGCATGACACAGTGCGCGTTCTGTTGTTAGATCAAAAATATGATTCCGATAATTGGAGAGAGTGATTGTGCCTCCCTGAGCTTGCATAAACGGAACTCTTTGCCGATAGCTTAACCCGATTAATCTGTAAAGAAGTTATAATCTGTAGTGATCAACAGTTAGGAGTGATTCTATGTGTTCAGAAAGAAGAAAGTTTGTCGTTATTCTTGCTCTCTTTTTTTCCACATTTGCTTTTTCGCTTACTATCTGCATCGACCCCGGTCATCAGAAAGAAGCGGACCTGACTCTTGAACCTATAGCTCCAGGTTCGGAAATGACTAAGGCAAGGGTTTCCACTGGGACACGCGGATCCTCGACCGGTATTCCAGAATACGTTTTTAATTTGGAGTTCTCTTTCATGTTGAGGGATAGGCTTCTTCAGGAAGGGTATGAAGTTGTCATGACCAGAGATAGTCACGATGTCAACATAAGCAATGTTGAAAGGGCGAAGATAGCAAACGAGGCGAATGCCGATCTTTGTATTCGAGTCCATGCTGACTATAGCTCCGATAGCAGCCTCAAAGGATTCATGTTACTAATTCCATCTGAAACCTCTGCTCAAAGTCCATTGATCTATTCGGACAGCAAAAAGGCCGCGGAAAAGATCATGGCAAGTCTATTGCAGATCGATGGTATAGATTCACTTGGAATTAGGCCACGCGACGATATTACTGGATTCAACTGGTCAGAAGTTCCCGTACTAATCTTCGAAGCGGGCTTTATGTCAAATCCCGAAGAAGATGTCCTTCTCTCTACCAGAGATTACAGGGAAAAGCTCGTGGAAGCTCTCGTCACAGGAATTGAGGATTACTTTCTGACGAAGTAATGTGATTCAAAGGTCGAACAGAAAGGATCTTTTGTCATGGTTCTTTTCTGGTTGTTCCTCAATAAATAAAAATTGCTGCCCTTTTCGAGGGCAGCGAAGCGGTCTGAGGGTTACTTCAGCAATTAGATTATACAACTTTCTTCTCGATATTCCAAATCAAAGCCACTCCTGAAATCATCTTTCACCTCTTGACAGACATCTACTTTTCTTTTTCCATTGTTTGAGCAGCTTCCTTCATCTTTCTATGAAGGTGATCGATGTCTCTTGGGAAAGCTAATGCTGCAGTAAGCAGTATCAGCCCGCAAGGCAGCCAGAATAGAGCGGAAACATTCATAGCAACTCCAAGAGATCCTACTGCCGTGGCTAGAGTTCCAGCAAAGAACTGTCCAAATCCCGTTCCAAGAGAATCTGTCAAGTTAAAAATCGAGAATATCCTTCCTCTGTTCTCAGGAGGATTGACATTCATCAGCATAGTCTTCATGTTTGGTCCTGTCATTGAAGCGGAGGCTGCGGCTACCATGCCCAGGGCTCCCAGCATCACAAATCCGCCTGCTCCCTCGATAGGTGGGAAGTTCAGAGCCAATAGAGCAACAAATGTCCCTATGACAGTCATTATCCCGCTGAAGAGCGGCATGTAGGCAGGTTTCTTCTTGTAAAGCAAACCGCCGATGAGACCACCGAAGAATATCCCGAGTACGTTTCCGACTCCGAAGAAAATGAATATTAACGTGGCCGATTCCTTTGAAAGATTCTTAGAGGTTTCGAAGAAGTTTACAAGGTAGTACGGTATTGCTCCCCAGGGAATCGTTCCAAGAATTCCCTGAATGAAGAGAATGAGATTGGTCTTCACCTTGAAGAGATTCTTGTAGTCAGACAGTCTGACTTTTCCAATGTAGTTTATCCCTTGATCCACGAGTTCGCCGACTGCAACTTCGGCGGCTCCTCTTTTTGGTTCTTCGGCAAATGCAAAGAATAGAAATGCTAGAACAATGTTTGGAAGAGATACGATGATGAACGGTGTTCTCCAGCCAAGTGATGTTCCTGTGAATCCGGCGATTACCATTCCCACAATGGCTCCAAGGGAAATTGCCGTAGAAAGAAAGGAATTGACCTTTGCTCTCTGAGACTCTTTGAAAGCATCTCCGGCGTAAGAAAAAACGACTGGGAAGAGCGCTCCTACGCCTATACCAGTTAGGGCCCTTGCAAGAAAGAGCTGCGGAAAAGTCTGTACGAAGGCGGAGAGGAAACAGGGTATTTCACCGACTAGAACACTGAAAAGAAGCAGAAGCTTTCTGCTGTACTTGTCTGCCAGAAAACCCCAGAGAAGAGAAATCAGTGCGCCCACTATAGTGAAAGAACCTTGTATAAGGCCGATATCTGCCTTAGTTATTCCGAATTCCGCCTCGATTTCGCCGATGTTGGGAGACATCACCATCTGATCAGCATTAAGAAAGACCATCATGAAGAGCAAAAGAAAGAGGACAAAAGCTGCCTTTCCCTTTTTCATCTGCATCACCCCGATTTAATGAAGTTCGTCTTTGAGGTTAGTAAACTCCTGTATCATGGAATCTTTGTCTCTCCATTTTTCTCTAACTTTGACAAACAAATCCAGGAAAATCTTTTGATCGAAAATATACTCAAGATCTTTCCTCGCATCGGTACCGATTTTTTTTATCATCGATCCTGCCTTACCAAGGATTATCGGCTTCTGACTGCTTCTCTCAACAATTATATCTGCCCTGATTTTCAGTATAGTGCCGTCGTCTTTGAACTCCTGAACCACAACGCCAATAGAGTGCGGGATCTCCTGCCGGGTATTCTCAAGGATCTTTTCGCGAACGACCTCCGATGCCATAAATCTCGAAGACCGGTCAGTTATGACATCCTCGGGAAAAAGTAACTCTCCCTCCGGAAGGAAATCGAATATTGCTGAAATCAGCTCATCGACTCCCATAGCCTTTATCGCTGAAATGAAGAACGTACGGCTGATATTTTCGAAGAGCTGTTCGGCCTTTTGTCTGAACTCCTCTATGAGTCTCTTGTCTTCGTACTCATCGATCTTGTTTATGGCGAGGAAGACAGGAATGTGACTTTGGTTCACATGATTCGAAACCAGCCTGTCCGATTCTCGAAGGCCGTCGGTTGGGTCAACAATGACCAGCAGTAGATCAGACCCTACTAGCGATGAAGTTGCAACTTTCAGTATGTATTGCCCGAGTCTGTGAAGCGGTTTGTGAATTCCAGGTGTGTCATAGAAGACTATCTGGCCGTCATCAGATGTCAGGATCCCCCCGATTCGATTTCTAGTTGTCTGAGGTTTATCAGAAACAATAGCGATCTTCTCGCCGATGATGGTGTTTATGAGGGTTGACTTCCCCACATTGGGTTTTCCAACAAGAGCAACGGTCCCGGACTTCATTGACGGTTCACGTTCTTTCTTCTTCAAGAAGAAGCGAAAGGTCGCCTATCTTCAGGAAGAGCAGATCCAACGATTTAAGAAAGCCGAGTCTGTTAAGGCGAATATCCTCCTGGTCAGCCATTACAAAGACATCGTCAAAATATCTGTCTATTTGTGGCTTGAGAGATGTGAGAAGCTCAAGAGACTTCTCGAAATTATCTCGCTCTAAGGCATCCATTACATCGTCATAACACCTCAGATAGTCGTTCAACAGATCACGTTCGGCCTGTTCCACAAACTTTGAGCCGTCGAATATATTCTCCAGGTGATTTTTGCTTATGTTGTGAACCCTCTGATAAGCAATAAGAAGATTATTGAAATCTTCCTTTTTTATGTACTCTTCGATTGCTTCTGCCGCTCTTACCCCTAGATATGGAACGTTCCACCACTTGTTCACGGATCGAGATATATTGATTGAAAAGCCTTTCTCAATAAGAAATGCTTCGAATCTAGATGAAAAGAAGTCCCGAATCAATTCATCGGATTCTTTAGAAATCGTTCCGAGATTTTCCATGGCTTTGCTTATTAGACTATCCAGGGAGATCTTCCAGCCGAGATGATGCATAGTCCGGAAGATGAAGCTAGCTTTTCTCCTCAGCGCATAAGGATCCTTCGAAGCGGAAGGTATATTTCCTATCATGAAGTTGCCTACAAGCGTATCCAGCCTATCTGCAACCCCTACGACTGCGCCAGTCAGTGTTGTGGGAATGGAGCCGTCTAGATAGTGCTCTTCAATTCCCATAGCAACATCGTGACTCTCTTTGGAATACAACGCATATATCCTTCCCATTATGCCTTGGAGCTCGGGGAACTCCTGAACGACTCTGGTGGTTTGATCCGCTTTAGCAAGGAGAGCCGTTCTCTGAACCTCCAGAAGTTCGTCGTTATTTGCTCCGAGCATCCTGGAAATCTCTGTGGAAAGCTTAACTGTTCTATCGGTTTTGTCCTTCAGCGAGCCAAGACCACGTTGAAACAAAATTCCCTCCAGCGCATTGACGTACGCTTCGAAAGGTTTCTCTTTATCCTTGATGAAGTAGAAAAAAGCATCTTCCAGCCTTGCATTGATGACCTCTTCATAACCCTGTCTAATATTACCCATCGGATCATCTGGACCATCCTGAAAAGCCACGAAGTTATTCGTCAACTTGCCATCCTTGTCAACCGGGAAAGTTCTCTGATGATGCTTTATGGTTACGATTATTACTTCAGGCGGGAGCTCGAGGTACTTCTCCAAGAAACGCCCAAGAACAGCGGAGGGATATTCCGTCAAGGAGACTACTTCGGCAACCAGTTCTTTATCGACAGGAATTTTGCTTTGAAGATTCGATTCAATTCTTCTGATTTCTGAGAGAACTCTCTCTTCCCTATCGCTTTCTCGAGCGATTACCAGAGCTTCACTCAATTTCTCGAAGTAATTGTAAGGTGATACTTCAACTTCGTCAAAGAAGAACCTGTGGCCCCTTGACTTGTTCGATGACTTCTTTCCAAACAGTTCCATCTCAAGCGTTTTGGAATCAAGCATCGCTACTATCCATCTTACAGGTCTCACGAATCTGTAAATCCCATCTCCCCAGCGCATCGGTTTCTTGAAATCCATGGACTTCAACGAGTCGGAGAAGATCTGAGGCAAAAGAGCTTCAGCAGTCTCGCCAGTTATTTCTCTCTCAATGTAAACATAGCTGTCCTTTACTATTACGTCCTCTAGCTTCGCATTGCTTCCTCTCAAAAAACCTAGAAGCGCCTTTGTCGGCACACCGTCCTTATATGCGATCTTCTCGGACGGTCCTTTCCTCTGCTCCATGAAATCGGCTTGTTTTCCATCGATACCGTGAATCAGCACTCCGAATCTTCTGCTCGCAACGAATACTTCCAATCTGTCAAACCGCAGATGATAGTTTTCAAGAGCCTCTCCGATCTTATCATTAAGTTGGTCTCTGATGCCAGTCACTTCACTTGATGGCAGTTCTTCAATTCCGACTTCTAGCAGAGCTTTGTGATCACTCATCTGAATCGCTCTCCTTTGCTACGTATGTTTCTGCAACTGCCTTTGCCATCTCTCTAATGGATTTTATGTAGCTCTGACGCTGTGAAACGCTGATTGCATTTCTCGCGTCAAGCAAATTGAAGACGTGAGAACATTTAATCATGTAGTCGTAAGAAGGTCTGACAAGACCACTATTAAGGCAGAGCTCGAATTCTTCGCGATATAATCTGTACAGCTCAAAAAGCCTTGAAGTCTCGGCCACATCGAAATTGTAAGCGGAGAATTCTTTCTCGTTTTCGAGAAAGACGTCTCCATACTTGAATTCTCCGTTCCAGTCTATATCAAATATGTTCGCTTTTTTCTGAAGATACATGGTGATTCTTTCCAGTCCATAGGTGATTTCCAGAGAAACTAAATCAACGTCTATGCCACCTACCTGCTGGAAATAAGTAAACTGACTGACTTCCATTCCGTCTAGCCAGACTTCCCAGCCTACTCCCCAGGCGCCGAGAGTCGGAGACTCCCAGTTGTCTTCAACAAATCTAATGTCATGTTCCTCAGGATTAATGCCCAGTGCTTCTAAAGAACCGAGATAAAGTTCTTGCGAGTCTTCGGGATTTGGCTTTATTATTACCTGGTACTGGAAGTATCTTTGAACTCTCATTGGATTCTCGCCATATCTTCCATCTGTTGGTCTTCTACTGGGTTGAATGAAAGCTACCTTCCAGGGTTTCTTCCCAAGTGACCTAAGAAAGGTCGAAGGATGGAAGGTTCCAGCCCCCATCTCTAGATCATAAGGCTGATCTATGATACATCCCTGCATAGACCAGTATGAGTTAAGCTTCCCTATCACGTCCTGTAAGTACATTCTTCCCTCCTGAGCTACTAGTCTATTCAATTGAGATTAAGTAGTAATAATAGGGCTGTCCACCACTATGAATTTCGAATTCAAGATCTGAGAAACTTCCTGAAAGGGATTCTAGAAGCTTTCCAGCACTTTCCTCAGTTACTTCCGATCCATAAAATATCGTTACGACTTCCTTCTCACTGTCCTTACCAATAGTTGCCTTGATCGAATCGTGAACGAGCTTCTCAAGTTTCCTGCCAGAGCTTATCAGGCCGTCTCTTCCTATTGCAATGTATTCGCCTTTTCTGATCTTCTTTCCTTTCATGCTAGAATCTCTCACAGCATAGGTAATCGAAATCGGCGAAATCGAGTCGGCCGCTTCTTTCATTTCTGCAATGAGTGCTTCACTATCCATTTCATCGTTATATACAGTCATAGCCGCAATGCCTTCTTGCACAGTACGAGTTGGGATTATGTAAACCTCTTTCCCGGGATTTTCGTCCTTAATAGCATTAGCAGCCTCTTTGGCGGTTAGAATGATATTCGGGTTATTGGGGAGCACAATCACCTTATCTGCAGCTATTCTATTTATGGCTTCGTAAAGGTCTTTTAGGCTCGGATTCATTGTCTGACCGCCCTTAACTGTGTGATCTACACCAAGGCTCTTCAGAACGTCGGCAAGACCTTCACCAGGGGAGACGACAATTACTCCATGACGCTTACCTTTACCATACATTTCTGGTCCTTTCGACTGAATATCAACTATGTGCTCATGTTGAACCTTCATGTTGTCAATCTTAACCTTTTGAAGTAATCCCACCCCTAAGAACTTCTCGATCACATCTCCAGGGTGGTCGGTGTGGACGTGGATCTTAATAATATCATCTTGATGAACCATAACTATCGAATCTCCCATTGCATCAAGATAACTCTTCATCTCTTCTGATACTTCTTCAGGGTTTTCTGAGTCGTTGAGGCTCACAATTAGTTCCGTGCAATATGTAAATTTAAGTTCTTCCCTGACGATCTCAACTATCCGTTCCGTTGACGACCCCATCGCTTGAGGCATCTGCTGAATAGGACCTTCAAGCTCTAGATCGCCCTTCACTGCAAGCACAAAACCTTCGAGAATATAAGCCAGCCCCTTTGCTCCAGAGTCAACAACGCCAGCTTCTTTAAGTTTGGGAAGTAAAGTTGGAGTCTTTTCCACTGCATCGAAAGCGACATGAATTAGATTTTCGAAGTATTCTTCAAAATCCTCAATATCTCCGAATTGTTCGTTTGCGGTGTCGGCCGTTACTCTCATTACGGTGAGCATGGTGCCCTCAACGGGTTTCATTACGGATCTATAGGCAATTTCCTTTGCTTTAACTAGTCCTTCAGTGAAGGCTTTGGTGTTTACGAATTTTCTGTTTCCAATTCCCTCGGCAAATCCTCTAAAAATCTGTGAGAGGATAACGCCAGAATTGCCACGGGCGCCCATAAGCATTCCGGTCTTGACTGCTTCCAGAACGCTCACCAGATCATCTTTCTTCAATCTATCCAGATATTCACAGGCCTCTATCATTGCAGCGGCCATATTAGATCCCGTGTCTCCGTCTGGAACGGGAAAGACATTCAGCGCGTTGATCTCATCTTTATTTGCAAGAAGTCGTTCAGCGGCTTTCCGGAAGGCGGCGACAAAAAACTTGCCGTTGATACGTTTCATATCTTGAGCCTCCCATCAATCCTGCAAGCCGACAACATGAATGTTCACTTTTATATTGGTAGCTTCAGTAAGTTCCTTAAGCTTGTGAAATACGTTCTCCTGGATATTTTCTACAACCGTTGGTATTCTTACGCCATACTCTAGAATTAGATCGATATCGATTTCAAGGGTGCCATCGATTTCTTCTGTCACTTTGATACCTTTTTTCGAGTCTTCTGTCGTTCCGAATAACTTTGCCAAAAAACCCGTTTGGGGGGATCCTACATTGACCGGTCCGTAAGACTCCGATACAACCTTCTTGACTATTGAAGAAATGGCCTGAAGAGAAATATCGATCTTACCGAATTCTGTAGTTACTTGCATTCTTTTCACCTCTCAGTTTAGAGATTCTATTCTCTATTCCCCTGGCATCCAACCCCAGCTCGTTTAACACCTCTTCTCTTGTACCGTGAGAAGAAAAGGCATCATCGATTGCAATTAAATCGATTCTACCACTGTAGTTATGTCTGATAGCTTCAAGTACCACATTTGAGCCGAAGCCTCCGCTCTTTATTCCTTCTTCTACTGTGATTATTGTCTCGTAATCCGAAAAGATTTGCCTTAAAGTCTCAATGTCCAGTGGTTTTATTGAACGACAGTTGAAAAGGGTACATCCGTTGATGTAAGCAGCCTCTCTGCTTCTGGAAACCATAGAACCTGTAGCGAGAATTGCGATTTCATTTCCGTCAATAAGCTTTTCCCACTTAAAGATTTCTATCTTCTTCAAGCTGGATGTTATCTCATCAATGTCTGCGAGTTCTGTTTCCCTGGGGTACCTGATGGCAGTCGGGTGAGTCAACCAATTCTGGTCAAATATGGTGAATAGCATGTTGGCGAGCTCTTTCAGTGAAGCGGGAGCAAGAACACGCATATTCGGAATCATCGAAAGAAAAGAAATGTCGAAGATCCCGTTGTGAGTCGCACCGTCCTGACCGACTATGCCCGCCCGATCAATAGCAAATAAGACGGGGAGATCTTGAAGAGCTACGTCATGAATTAGCTGGTCAAGAGCTCTCTGTAGAAAAGTCGAGTAGACAGCGAAGACGGGTTTTACACCTGCCGCAGCCATTCCACCTGCAAAAGTAGTACACAGCTGTTCGGTTATTCCAAGATCGAAAAACCTTGCCGGGTGTTTTTCTGAGAATTCGGTAAGTCCTGTCCCGTCGGGCATCGCTGCAGTGATAGCCGTTATCGAGGGATCCTTTTTTGCCAGATCGGTTAGGACCTTTCCAAAAACCTCGCTGTATGTCACTTCTCCATATTGCGAGATCTTTTCTCCATTCTCCGGATCTATTCTACTCACACTGTGAAACCTTGTAGGATTACTTTCGGCATACTCAAGACCCTTACCCTTCTTCGTAACGACGTGTACTAAGAAGGGTTCCTTAAGATTCTTAACTGCAGAGAAGACAGCTTCCATTTCTTGAAAGTCATGTCCCTTCACTGGACCAACGTAGTTCAGTCCCATATCCTCGAATAAGTTGCCTCCGAGAATAGAGGCTTTCAAGCCACTCTTGATCTTCGAAAGAAATTGCTCGAGACTGCCGAGCTTCATTGCTTCCAGTGCGTTTTTCAGATCGCCTTTCATCTCTCTGTAAACTGGATTGAGTCTCAGCTCTGCCAGAGAAGTGGAGAGACTTCCAACATTCTTTCCAATGCTCATTCCATTATCGTTGACAATCACTTTTATCTTCGATCCGATGTCTTTCATCTGATTAAGTGCTTCGAGTGCCATTCCAGAAGTCAGTGCTCCGTCTCCGGCTACAACTATTATGTTCTTTGAATTTTGGAAGATGTTCTCGGCTTGCTCCATACCTAAGGCTGCTGGTAGTGATGTGCCCACATGGCCCGCACCAAAAAAATCGTAAGGACTCTCGTTTCTACTCAGAAAGCCACTGATCCCGCCTTTCTTTCTTAGAGATTCGAAGCACCCATAACGACCGGTAAGTAGCTTGTGAGTGTATGCCTGATGCCCGGTATCCCAAATTATGATGTCCTCATCTGGGTCGAACACGCGATAAAGTGCTATCGTCAGTTCCACCGTGCCCAGATTAGAGGCTAGATGACCGGTATTCGACGATACAACTCTTGTAATCGTTTCTCTCACTTCACTTGCGAACACTTCCAGCTGTGTATAGGAGTATTCCTTAAGTCTTCTGTAGAGTGGCTGTTCATTCATTTGTTATGACTCCATTCTTTCAAGAGACTTCATATAGTGTTTGAAGAGAAGAGCAGTCGTAACACTACCCACCCCTCCGGGTACGGGGGTTATCGCAGCGGCAATCTGGCTTACCTCGTCGAAATCCACATCGCCTACTAGTCTGCCATCTACGAAGTTGATTCCCACATCTACTACAACTCCACCTGGCCTTACCATCTCTCGTTTAACGAAACCGGCTATGCCAACTGCACTGACTACTATGTCCGCGTTGAAAGTCTTCTCGGATATGTCTCTGCTTCTTGAATGGCAGACGGTTACGGTTCCGTCCACTCCTTTTTTCAGGAATAGAAGGGCCAACGGCTTTCCCACTGTGTTAGATCTTCCCACAATAGTAATGTCCCGACCCCTAATCTCGATTCCGTAGTAGTTGAGAATTTCCATTACTGCTTCAGCTGTGGGAGGGGCAAAGAACTCCTCATCGTTGATAATTCCCCCGAGGTTCGATACAGTTCTCCCTTCCAGATCCTTTTCGGGACTTAGAGCAGCTAGCACGGCCTTTTCATCAGCATTCTTCAATGGGTGCATAACCATGATCCCCGCGACGGTTTTGTCTTCATTTATTTGTAAGATTTCTTTGACAGGACTGCTGCCGCTATTTCTTACTATGACATCTATACCGAGCTTATCTCCCTGTCTGTTTATCGATTTCATGTAAGTTCTGTTGGATGAATCCGGTTCATCGCAGAACAAAACAAGGGAGGGTAGCCCTTTCTCTCTGCTCTTTAGAGCTTCCCTAATTTCTGAATAGATGCTTTCAGCAACTATCTTTCCGTCAAGTATCATAAGTCAACACCTCAAAAGAGCCCGCTTATCTTTCCGTTCGCATCGACATCAATATGCTTTGCATTAGGGTCTTTACCAAGACCGGGCATCAACATTATCTTACCGGCAACTACAACTATAAATCCCGCTCCGGCAGAAAGGTTCAGATCCCGTACCTTGAATGTGTAACCCTCGGGAGCTCCAAGTTTCTTTTCGTCATCCGAGATTGAGTACTGGGTCTTTGCAACGATTATCGGAAGGCGATCTACTCCCTGCTTCTTAAAAAGGCTCAGTTTGCTCTTCGCAGCCGGTTCGAGCTCGACTTTTCCTGCTCTATATATCTCTTTTGCGAGTTTTTCCAGTTTTTCTTCAAAGGAGAGATCCGCTGATAGTAGGGGTTCGTAATCGTTTGAGTCTTCTACTAGTTCTATGAGCTTATTTGCAAGCTCGATTCCACCGGCTCCACCTTCTGCCCAAACCCTTGACAGCTCGTAAGGAATAGAATTCATAACGCAGAGACTGTCGAACTTATCTCTCTCATTCCGAGTATCTTGCGGGAATTCATTGAGAGCAACAACCACAGGGATACCATACTTGCGAAGGTTTTCATAATGAACTTTCAAGTTATCGAATCCGAGTTCAAGAGCCTTGACATCCTCTTCCTCGATATACTTCTTAGGCGCTCCACCATTAAGTTTAAGTGCCCTTATAGACGCCACGAGTACTACCGCGCTCGGCTTGAAACCGCCTACAGGAGAAACAAAGTCAAGGAATTTCTGCGCACCTAGATCGGCTCCAAAACCAGCCTCAGTAACAACGTAGTCGGAGAGTTTAAGAGCCATCTTTGTTGCAGTCAATGAGTTCGTGCCGTGCGCGATGTTGGCAAATGGTCCTCCGTGAACAAAGGCAGGCGTGCCTTCAAGTGTCTGAACTAGATTTGGATCTAGAACATCTTTCAACAAAGTTGCCATAGCTCCTTGAACACTCAGGTCTTTTACCGTTACGAATTCTCCGTCGTAACTTCTTCCAACAACAATTCTGGACAGTCGTTCCTTGAGGTCGACAAGGTCTTTGGACAGACAGATAATTGCCATTATCTCAGATGCCGCAGTTATTACGAAACTGTCCTCTCTGGGATAACCGTTTGCAGACCCGCCCAGGCCCACGATGATTTGTCTCAAGGCTCTGTCATTCATGTCCATGGTTCTTGGCCAGTATATCTGGGTAGGATCGATTCCCAGTTCATTCTTGAAGTTAATATGCGCATCGATAACTGCAGAAAGAAGATTGTGAGCGAGTGAGATGGCGTGAAAATCGCCAGTGAAATGAAGATTTATCTCTTCCATCGGGAGCACTTGAGAATAGCCACCACCAGCCGCTCCTCCCTTGATTCCCATAATTGGCCCAACAGAGGGTTCCCTAAGAGTCACGAAGGCCCTTTTGCCGATTCTGTTGAGGGCCATAGCGAGACCAACGGAGGTGGTGGTCTTCCCTTCACCTGCACTTGTTGGACTTATGGCGGTAACCAGAACGAGTTTTCCGTCTGGTCTATCCTGCAGCTCCTTAAGATACTGGTGGGATATCTTCGCAACATATTTTCCATAGCTTCTAAGATACTTTTCAGGGATCGATAAAGATGAAGCGATCTCATCAATCTTCCTAAGCTCCGCCTTCTGTGCTATGTCCAGATCAGTCAGCATGTACGACCTCCTTATAGATTCTTTTTCTCCGTTGATGCGCACTCTCGAGCAATTCTGTCGAGAACGCCATTTACGAACTTACCACCTTGCTCTGAACCATACTTTTTTGCGATGTCTATCGCTTCATTAAGAGTTACTTCAATTGGAATGTCAGGTTCATAAATTATCTCGTATGCTCCGAGTCTGAGGACGTTCTTATCGGTCGAGGCAAGTCTCTCAAAAGTCCAGTTCGTGAGGTGTTTTCTAATAACGCTATCTATCTCATCACGATACCTCAAAATGCTATCAAAATACTTCCTTGTCCTAAGCTTCATCTCGGTTTCCATTGAGAAGAAACTGAGCTCTCTCTCGAGATATTCAGACGAAGTCTCCATATCTTCATTGAAGTCAAACTGATAGATCGCGCTGAAAACAATCTCCCTCATTTTTCGTCTGCTTTTGTTTGGGCCTGCCGTCACCTTTTCAACCCTCTTTTTCTCTATCTTCTTCTTCTACGGTAGAATCTTGTGAAGCCATTTCTTCTAACTCAGGTTTGGCTTCTACGCTTTCAAACTCCTCTTCTTCCTCGATGACAGCAGGCTTCTGGGCTTCTTCGTAAACATCTTCAATTGTAATCGACACGTCTTCAACCTTTATGCCGCTGAAGCTTTCTACGTCGTTCTTAAGTTTCTCCTGCATTTTTCTGGCGTACGAGGGTATCGAGACACCATACTTGATTTTTGTGTTTACGTTAATCTTGACGGTCTTGGTCCCATCGACCTTTTCGTCAAGATCAATGTCAACTGTCGACTTGGCTTCTTTTCTTGCTTTCCCTTCCTTTGGATCGAACTTGAGGAATTCCATGTAGGAGTGAATAGCAATATCCCGGATTACAGCCTCCGAGATTTCGATTCTTCCGAGATCGGTCTCTTCAAAATCCATCATTCTCCCTCCTTTCCACCTATGCTCTTTCGATATATTCGCCTGTTCTTGTATCTACACGGATCAGCTCTCCGTTCTCGACGAAGAATGGGACAGAAACCTTCAATCCCGTTTCGAGAACAGCCGGTTTGCCGCTTCCAGAAACTGTATCACCTTTATAGGCAGGTGCGGTATCCGTTACTTTGAGGACGACAGTGTTTGGAAGTATAACGCCTATAGGTCTATCTTCATGGAACTGAAGGTCCACTTCCTCGTTTTCCTTGATGTAGTCCAGAGCATCTCCCATCTCATCTACACCAATTGTATACTGCTCGTAGGTCTCAAGGTCCATGAAATGAAAGAGCTCATCCTCCGAGTAAAGATACTGAACATGTCTGAATGAAAGCGCAGCTTCTTCAACTTTTTCGCTTGCTTGAAACGTGAACTGCCTAACAAGACCAGTTTTCAGATTTTTCATCCTGGTCCTTATTATACCGTCCCCTCTTCCCATTGAATGTTTGTTAGCTTCTGTTACAATGTAGATCTCTTCTTCAATTATTAGGGGCATTCCCTTTCTAATCTTTCCAACTTCTATCATCTAGAAGCCACCTCCGGATCGCTAAAGAATCTTCAACTCTCTATCTAGATTAGTCAAAACATCAATTCCATTTTCACGAAAATAACAATCGTCTTCTATTCTAACCCCAAATTTTCCGGGAAGATAGATACCCGGCTCAACTGTTATGACTGCTCCGGCAGGAATAGGAGCAGAGTTCTTTGGAGACAGACCTTGACCATCGTGAGTGTCCATTCCCAGGCTGTGCCCAAGACCGTGTCCAAAGTAATCTCCGTAACCAGCCTCTTCAATTATACTTGCCGCTAACTCATGCAGGTAACTGCCAATTACGCCTGCCTTAGCGGCTCTTTTGGCTTCTGTTTGAGCCTTAAGGACTGTCTCGTAAACCTTTATCATTTCATCCGTCGCATTGCCTATACTGTAGGTTCTTGTTATGTCTGAGTTGTAACCGTCTACCCTTGCACCGTAGTCAATCAAGAGAAACTCTCCCGTTTGAAGTTTTCTCTTGGAAGGTCGCCCATGCACTATGGCGCTTCTCGGACCGCTACCTACAATAGTTTCAAAGGCCAGATAACCTCCGCGTTTTCTGATTTCATATTCGAGGGTGGCACAAATCTCTTCTTCCGTCCTTCCCGGACGAATGAAGTTGAGAGTTTCAGTTAGTGCATCTTCTGCGACTTTGACAGCGGCTTTTATCTTCTCTACTTCATCGGCAGTTTTAACCATTCTCATATCTTTGAGAATAGAGTCTGCGGGTTCCAACTCCACTCCAAGGTGAGAGAAAACCCTTTTGTATAGGCCAAAACTAATAGTCTCTTCCTCGAATCCGACGTGATTGGCTCCATCGTCGAGTAAAGCGGCCTTAATTATATCCTTAAGCTCGTCTCCGTTTTTGTAAGGAATAAGCTTGAACTTTGATTCCATTTCAACTTGAGTGAAATACCTGGAGTCGGTCACTATGTACTCACTCTTAGGTGTTATGATCAGAACTGAAAAGGAGCCCGAAAAGCCAGATAGATACCATGAACTGGAACGGTTGCTAGACTCCATGTTGTACAGCACAAAACCATCAAGATTTCTCTCCTTAAGCTTTTCACGAAATTGCTCAATTCTCGACATGATCAACCTCCGGATTGCCAAATTCTTTGTGTACCCTAAAACAAACTGATTTGGTTCCTGTTCATTTTCCCTTTCTTCGATTGTCTGATTTCCCTGAGGTCTTCGGCGGTTAGCACTCGCACTGCTTTGTCCAATGCCGATTGTTTGGAAATTACCCTTAGAATCTCTTTAGCTCTCGAAAGGACGGTCTCGGGAACACCGGCCAGCTTCGCCACTTCTATTCCATGAGAACTATTCGCTACACCGTTGATCACCTTATGGAGAAAGATAATTCCCTTTTCCGTCTCAACTATGCGAGCTGTCTTGTTCTTTATACCAGGATACATGCTAGAGAGTTCAGTCAGTTCTGTGAAATGAGTTGCAAATATCGTGTGGCAACCAATCGCTTCATATATGAATTCTGAAACTGCCCATGCGATTGAAATCCCATCAAACGTGCTTGTGCCTCTACCAACTTCATCCAGGATTACTAGGCTATCTTCAGTGGCCTTAGATAGAATTGTTGCTGTCTCCATCATTTCAACAAGAAAAGTTGATTTGCCGCTGGCAAGTTCGTCTCTGGCGCCAATTCTGGTGAAGACCCTGTCGTAAATCGGTAGCATCGCATCTTTTGCCGGTATGAATGAACCCATTTGAGCCATTATTGAAAGCAAGGCTACTTGTCTAATGAAAGTGGACTTACCGCTCATATTTGGCCCAGTTACGATGAAGAAGTTCTCGGAGCTATCCATTGATATATCATTCGGAGTGAAATCAGGCACAAACCTCTCAACTATGGGATGTCTAGAATTCGAAATCCTTGCACTTCCGTCAACGGAAAAGCGCGGCCGGCAGTAATTGTATTTTCTGGCAACAAGGGATAGTGATTGCAGTGCATCGATCTCAGACAGAACTATAGCTGCATCTTTGAGCCTTTGCAACGAATTCATAAGCTGCGAGCAGACACAAAGAAAAAGTGCTTTCTCAAGAGATTGTATTTTCTCGTTTGCACTGAGGATCTTGTCTTCGAATTCCTTGAGCTCCGGAGTTATGTATCTCTCTGAATTAACCAACGTTTGCTTTCTTGTGTAGCTTTCAGGGACCTTTCCGGACTGGCTTTTTGGAACTTCGAGAAAGTATCCGAAAACCTTGTTGAATTTCACCTTCAACGAAGGGATTCCTGTAGATTTCTTTTCGCTAGTTTCAATTGCCCTGATCTTTTCAACGGAGTTATCGAGAAGATCACGGAGAGAGTCCAGCTGAGCGTCAAACCCCTTTCGGATAACATTTCCGTCTCCTATGGAGGAAGAGGGTTCATCAACAATACTGCGCCGCAGCAATTCCAACTCATCGGGAAAAAGTTCGAATCTTTCGCAGAATCCTTCAAATGCCGTTTCGTTAGAAATCAGCTCTTTTATGTATGGGAGAACAGCAAGAGAGGTTCTGAGAGATTGAAGGTCTCTCGGTGTTATCCTTTCCGTCGAGAGGCGACTCGTTATCCTTTCGATGTCATAAACACTGTGAAAGTATTCTCTCAACTCATCGAGAAGGTGACGATCGGAATAAAGGGCTTGAACTACGTCTAGCCTTTCATCGATTTTATGCCTGTCAGTCAAGGGCGAAAGCAGCCACTGCCTCAGCCGTCTTTTTCCCATCCCTGTGATCGTCTCATCAAGTATTTCCAAAAGAGAACCCTTTCTCTCGAGACGAAAGAGATTAAGATTTTCAACTGTAGAAACATCTAGCTGCATCGAATCCGTTTTTCTGAGAATTCTTGGGAGTGAAAGATGCTTCAGGGGAGAGAAATTTATCGTTTCAAGGTACTTAAACAAAGCGCCTAGAACCTCAACTTGCTTATCATCAAGTTCGAGATGGTCGATAGAGGCAATCGAATAAAACTCCTTGACATAGTTAATGCCTGAAGATAACGCAAAATGCCAATCCTCAATAAGTTCAACCATTGATGATGTAACGCCGGCGATTTCCTTCTTCAGATCTTTCAAGCTTTCTCTTAAGAGAACCTGAGAAGGTTGGCTCGCCACAATAAAGTCCTTGAGCGAAATTAGGTCCTCTGCTTCGGAAATTATGACTTCACCTGTCGATACGTCGGCCAATACGATTATGAAAAACTCTCCAGACTTGCCAATAGCGATTATGTAGTTGTTTTCGGCTTCGGGGAGCAGTTCATCTTCGACTATCGTTCCCGGCGTAACTACTCTCGTCACTTCTCTCTTAACGAGTCCTTTTGCAAGGGCTGGATCCTCTGTTTGTTCACAGATGGCAACTTTATGGCCAGCATCTACGAGCTTTTTCAAATAGCCATTGATTGAATGGTAAGGCACTCCCGCCATGGGCACGCCATTTCTCGAAGTAAGAACAATCTGCAGTTCGTTTGAAACAAGTTTTGCATCGTCTAGGAACGTCTCGTAGAAGTCTCCAAGTCTGAAAAGAACGAGACAGTCTTTGTAGTTGTTCTTGACTTCCAGATATTGCTTCATCATCGGTGTCATTTCCGCCACTTCGTTCACTCCGGACACATCAAAAGCCGGCGCTCAGCGCCGGCCGGTTGTTTTCTCTCTTATTCTTTCGTCTTTACTTTTGCCTTCTGCTCAATTACCTTATCTATCATTCCGTATTCTACTGCTTCTGTCGAACTCATGAAGAAATCTCTGTCGGCATCTTTTTCGATTTTCTTGATTGACTGCCCCGTATGCTTGGCAAGAATCTTATTGAGTTCGTCTCGGAGATAAAGAATCTCCCTTGCTCTTATCTCGATGTCTTTTGCTACACCTTCGGCACCGCCAAAGGGCTGATGAATCATCACCCTTGAATTTGGCAGTGCAAACCTCTTCCCTTTCGTTCCACCGGCCAGAAGGATCGCACCCATAGAGGCAGCCATCCCGATACAGATTGTCGAAATATCAGGTTTAATATACTGCATCGTATCATAAATTGCCAGCCCAGAAGTAATAGAACCACCGGGGCTGTTTATGTAGAGATTGATATCCTTCTCAGGGTCCTGGGATTCCAGGAAGAGCAGCTGAGCAACTACAATATTGGATACTTCATCATCAATCGGCCAGCCAAGAAAGACTATTCTTTCAGAAAGCAGTTTTGTGTAGATATCAAAAATCCTCTCTCCCCTGCCCCTGTCTTCAACTACGTAAGGGACGAAAGGCGCCATGTTTATGCCCATAATGCCTCCTAATTTCTGAAGAGTTTTTCTATAATTCTCTTTGGTGGAAGAAAGGAGAAGATGACATGACCACTGTTTGTTATCAGTATGGCCTTTGTTCTCTTACCAAAGGTTAGGTTAACTATCTTTCCAGTTTCCATACCTAGCTGTTTGAGCCTTCGAACGGCCGAGCTTTCTACAGGGAGCACAGCAAGAATCCTATCCTTTACCACAAAAGACTCGAAACCGACGTTCACAACACGATCCACTTCTACTTTCCCCCTTCCAATATCAATGTTATTATAACATAATGGAGATACGGCGGAGGTGTCCCAATGCTAGCTAACGATCAGGAAAGCCTCGTTGATACGGGGCGGATTTATGTTAAAGCGGGAGATGGCGGTAACGGATCTGTCTCCTTTAGGAGAGAGAAATACATTCCCTATGGTGGTCCCGACGGTGGAGACGGAGGAAGAGGTGGCCATGTCTTCTTGAGAGCAAGCAATTCAATAAACACACTTTACGGCTTCAAGCACAAGAAGAGATTCCTCGCACAGAGTGGTGAGAGTGGTCAGGGTTCAAATATGGCCGGGAAGAAGGGGAAAGATCTGGTTATTAGAGTACCGGTAGGGACTATTGCGTATAATGCTGATTCTGGAGAGATCATAGCAGATCTTTGCAACCCTGGGCAGACGATCGTGATAGCTAGAGGAGGAAAAGGCGGTAGGGGAAATGCAAGATTTGTCTCTTCGACAAATCAGGCCCCTAAAGCTGCTGAAAATGGCGAGCCCGGAGAGGAGCTCTTCGTCAATTTGGAACTTAAAATTCTTGCCGATGTCGCGCTTGTTGGATTTCCAAACGTGGGCAAGTCGACTCTCATCTCCACGATTTCCAATGCAAGACCTAAAATTGCCAATTATCATTTCACTACGCTTTCCCCTAATCTTGGTGTTGTAATGGTGAGCGACTCGCAGGGATATATTGTGGCGGATGTTCCCGGGTTAATTAAAGGAGCTCACGAGGGCATTGGACTTGGGCATACATTCCTTAGGCACATCGAAAGGTGCAAAACAATCGTTCATCTTCTGGATATCTCAGAGAGTGAAGAAAGAGACTTCATTCAGGATTACATAGATATCCGTTACGAGCTCGAATTCTATAAGAGGGAGCTTGCTGATAAGCCTGAGATTGTAGTTGCAAACAAATGCGATCTCATTACACAAGCAGAGAGGCAGAAGAGGCTTCAACTATTCAAAGAAAGCACCGGCAAAGAAATAATTCCTGTTTCTGCCGCTACTCATGAGGGTACTCAGGCTTTGAAAGAAGTGATATGGAGAACGATTGAAGGAGACAGTTCATACCTATCGTCAATGAAAGGGGATGAAGATACCCCTCTACCGCAGGTCGAGCCAGTCGTCCTCACGGCACCCTACCCCGAGGATTTCAGAGTGGAGAAGGACTCTTCTGGAAGGTATGTGGTTCTGGGGCCGGCAGTCGATTTCTACGTGAGAAAGATCAGGGCGTTCAAGTATAGGGATCGTTTTATCATGGATAAATTGGAAAAAGGAGGATTGTCTTCAAAACTTAGAGACGCAGGAATCATGGAAGGAGATACTGTCGTAATAGATGATAGAGAGTATGTGTTCAGGGAATAGGATTGGGATCTTTGGGGGTTCTTTCGATCCAGTGCACAATGGACACATCATTGTTGCAATACTAGCCATAGAACAGCTGGAGCTTGAAAGGCTGTATGTAACTCCTGCTTACATACCTCCTCATAAGGTATCTTCAACGATTGCCCCTTACGAAAAGAGAATGAAGTGGCTTGAAATAGCGTTTGAAGGTGTTGAATGCGCCCACGTTTCGGACTACGAAAGAGATCGAGGCGGGGTCTCGTATTCTCTTTTCACAGTTAGGCATTTCTCTAGAGTTCACAACTGCAAACCCTTTCTAGTTATTGGCGAGGATAGCCTTGCTTCGCTTGACAGCTGGTATGAATACGAATCACTACTTCGCGAAGCAACGATCGCTGTTTACCCCAGAAATTCGATAGAGGTAGAAACTGCTTTGAAAGCAGAAATAGTTTGGTTAGATGCTCCGCGTTTTGAAATATCATCCACTGAAATCAGGAGAAGACTTTCAGAAGGTAAGTCTGTTAGGGGAATGGTTCCCGATTCAATACTTGACGAGGTAGAGGACTTCTATGGATAAACAGATTGGGCTTTCTCCCATGGCCGGTTACACTGATGCCGTTATGAGAGAGCTTTCAGCTGAATGGGGAGCGGATTTTGTCTTCAGCGAGATGATTAGTGTAGAAGGTGTGCTTAGGGCGTCGGGAAGAACAGAGGAGATCGTTCCGGTAACTCCAACGCGAATTCAACTATTCGGCTCGAGCGCTTCTAGAATGGCTAAGGCAGCGATGAGGCTTTCGGAAGTCGCAACCTGGATAGATATAAACGCAGGGTGCCCGGTAAAGAAGGTTACACGAAAAGGCGCCGGAAGCGCCCTATTAAGAACGCCCGAGAAAATTGCGGAAATGATCACCGCTCTAAAGAACAGCATAGATGTGCCGGTTTCTGTGAAGATAAGATTAGGAAATGACGCTACTGATACTGAAAAGATAATCTATCAGATTATTGAAGCTAAACCTGATGCGGTTTTTGTTCATGGCAGAACAGTTTTACAGGGGTACTCTGGAAAAGCTAACTGGGATGAAATTGAAAGAATAACGAAACTGCTTCATTCAGAAGGCATACTATCTTTTGGATCGGGTGATATGTTTAATCCTGAGGCAATTGCTTACGCTTTGGAAAACTATTTCATCGATGGTGTACTAGTTGCCAGAGGGGCGATTGGTAGCCCCTGGATCTTCAAACAGGCGAAAGACCTCATCAAGTTTGGTTCATATGAGGAGCTTGCTCCTCACGAAAGACTTGCTCTCTTTCTTAGACACTTCAGAAGACTTTCCGAGGCGGTGGGTGAAGACCAGGCAGTTAGAGATCTCCGGAAATCTTTTGCGGGTTACACGAGAAACATCAGGCATGCCGCGAGTCTTAGAACCGAATACATGAAGTGTAACTCTTTTTGCGAAGTAAAGAAGCTATTCGAAGATCTCATTCCAGATTACAAGACTTCGGTATAACGAACCCTTGCTGAAGAAGCGCGAATACGAACTACATTTCTGAGCCCTCTATACTCTTTTGCTCTCCCCGCAACTTAGTCAAAGAGATGGATAGAGCTACATGTCCTAGATATTTCAGGCTTATCTTCAGAAGAAGTAACCAAGGGCACTTACTTACCATCTCATGCATAGCCACTTGCTTGAAAAGGCCAAATTCAGGCGACCGCTATGTATCGCAGTCAGCGGGAACCTTGGTTGTGAAAAGTCATCGAGGAAGCACATCGATATAAAGGGCTGCTTGGGGGTTACCATGTCGTTTTATACTTTATGATGATTTTCTAGAGAAAAGTTATTTGAATGACGGGTGTTCCAAGAATACTTATGGATATGAAATTTCACCATTGTTAGCACGCGGTGATTTCTTGGATCATCCTATAGATCAGGCTGTGAAAGCAGCATATGGTTCATATCTAAAAACTATCCTCCAAGATACGATTTTTTCACCAGGTCGTCGCTAAGCAAGTCTTCTCCTTTTCCCTGAAGAACTATTCGCCCTGTTTCAAGTACATAAGCATAGTCGGCCAGTTTCAGCGCAGCGAGAGCATTCTGCTCTATCAATAGAATCGTCTTACCCTCCTCATGAACCTTTCGAATAACCCTGAACACTTCACCCACAATTACTGGAGCAAGTCCTAATGATGGTTCGTCCAGCATAAGAAGATCAGGTCTAGACATTAGTGCTCTGCCTATTGCAAGCATCTGCTGCTCTCCACCTGAGAGAGTTCCGCCCTTTTGGTCTTTTCTCTCTCTCAATCTTGGAAACAGGGTATTAACCCAGTCAAGATCCTTCTCGATTTCTTCTGAGTCTCTTCTCAGGAATGCCCCTAGCATAAGATTTTCAGTTACTGTAAGGTTAGGAAAGATTCTTCTACCCTCAGGAACCAGAGTCATCCCAGCCTTCACGATATCATTTGTTGACTTGTTTGTGATGTTCTTCGATTTGAAAAGTATCTCTCCATCCTTCACTTTTTTAAGACCACATACGCTTCTAAGAGTTGTCGATTTTCCGGCTCCGTTTGCCCCAATAAGCGCAACTATCTTCCCTTCTTCAACGCTGAAGGAGATTCCCTTCAGAGCATGTATACCACCGTAAAAGACATTCAATTTTTCCACCTTAAGCATACAAATCACCCGTTCCAAGGTAGGCAGTTATTACATCGGGATTGTTCTGAATCTCCTCTGGAAGACCCTCTGCAATTGTAACACCGTGATCTAGAACAATGATGCGCTCGCATATCGTCATAACCAAACTCATGTCGTGTTCAATCAGCAGTATCGTCAACTGGAACTCCTTCCGAATTTTAAGGATTAGTGCCCCCAGAGCAAGTGTCTCTTCTGGGTTCATCCCTGCAGCAGGCTCGTCCAGCAACAACACTTTTGGTTGAGTTGCCAGAGCCCTTGCAATCTCGAGTTTTCTCTGCAGCCCGTAAGGAAGCGATCCAGCCTGATCTCTCTCATACTTCTCCAGACCAAGTGTCTTGAGCAAGGATCTAGCCTTTTCGTGCATCGCCAGTTCTTCTCTCTTATATTCCGGGAATCCGAAGACCGCAGAGAAAACCGAGGATCTCAGTCGCAAGTGGCAAGCCGTAAGAACATTTTCCAAGACTGTTAGCTCTCCGAAAAGCCGGATGTTTTGAAATGTTCTTACGATACCCGCTGCGGCGATTCTGTCTGTCTTCAAACCCGTTATGTCTTTGCCTTCAAAAAGGATTTTTCCTTCGCTTAGATAATACGTATTCGTAATAAGATTGAACACAGTTGTTTTTCCTGCTCCATTAGGCCCTATGAGTCCTACCAGCTCTCCTTCTTGAAGATCAAGATTGAAATCCGAAACTGCAGTAAGTCCGCCGAATCTCTTAGTTACTTGCTCAAGTTTAAGCAGACTCATTTGCATTCCTCCCCTTAGATCTGAAAATCCATGTCCATGAGAACTCTTTGTGACCAAAAAGGCCTCTCCTGAAGAAGATCACTGTAATAACGAGGATAAGCGCAAAGATTAGCATCCTCATGCCGGGGATACCGGGTATAGTGAAACCAAAGATCGTCATAGGCGATTCCACGAACCTGAGCAGTTCCATCAAGAAGGCAACCGAAATGCCCATAACGACACTTCCAGTTATGCTTCCCAGCCCTCCAAGAAGGACAATCATGACAATTTGAAAGGTTAAAGCGATGTTGAATGAATTCGGATCGATTGTCATGAGTAGACTACCAAGCAGGCCACCACCAATGCCGGCGAAGAAGGCTCCTATTACAAATGCCAGGGTTTTGTGTTTGAAAAGATTGACTCCCATAGCTTCAGCCGCAACTTCGTCCTCTCTTATTGACTTCAACGCACGTCCATAGCTGCTGTCTACTAGTTTCTTTATGAAGAAGACGGTGAACAATGCCCAGCCCCAGCTCCAGTAGAGGTTTGTATATGTGGGAAGTCCTTTCAATCCAAGAGGCCCATTGGTGATACTTTGAAGGTTGTTGAGTATCACGCGAATTATCTCCGCGAATCCGTAAGTTACTATAGCGAGATAGTCTCCCCCTACCCGAAGACAAGGGGCTCCGACAGCAAACCCCGCAATTGCAGCAACAGTACCCCCTATGAGTAACGCGAAGAAGAAGGGAATCTCTATTTCGCTTAGTGGCCATATTATGGGTTGAATAAAAAAATTCATCGCTTTGAGAGAAGGAGACATGTACAGCAAAGCCGATGCGTATGCACCAAGCGCCATAAAACCAGCGTGACCTAAAGAAAACTGACCAGTGAAACCGTTTATCAGATTGAGACTGACTCCAAGTATAACGTAGATGGCAGCAACATTCAGAATTCTCTTGATAAATGCGTCAATATAATTCTCGGCTAGCCAGAGCAACAAGATGAAAACAAGAAGTCCAATAATGGTTATGACCAACTTCAGTTTGCGATCCATTACACTCACCTACTTGTCTTCTCGCCGAATAGACCTGTTGGCTTTACTAGAAGAATCACGACTAGAAGAACGAAGATTAATGCGTCTCTATAACCCGCGGCCTCAGGGAAAAAAGCGACCAGCATGATCGTAACCATACCAAGCATGAATCCACCGACCAGAGCTCCCACAATACTTCCAATTCCTCCGATTATAGCCGCAGTAAAGGCTCTCCAGCCAGGAAAAACTCCCATAAAAGGCCATATTTGTGGATATCTGAGCGCCCAGAGAATTGCACTTAGCGCTGCGAGTGCTGAGCCTATAGCAAATGTGAATGCAATAGTCCTGTTAACGTTTATTCCCATCAGTTTTGCCGTATCGAAGTCGACAGAAAGGGCGCGCATCGCCAATCCCATTTTCGTGCGCTTAACCAGAAAGGTGAGCAAAAGGAGTACGACTATTGAAACCACAATAGTGGTTATTGTTATCGCCTGAATTCTGACCCCTCCTACGACAAATGTCCTGGTCAGCGATGGGGGTACATAAAATGATTTCTGCCTTCCACCGAAAACAACCGTCGCTATGTTCTGGAGAAGGAAGGACATGCCAATTGCTGCACAGAGCGAAGAAATTCTTGGCGCGTCTCTCAGAGGTCTATATGCAACACGCTCGATACCAACTCCAAGTAATATAGTTACTACGATTCCGAACAAAACTGCTAGCCACCATGGCATCATAAAGAGAGTGAATCCGTAGTAGACAAAGAAAGTAGCCATCATAAAGACATCGCCATGAGCAAAGTTCACAAGTTTGACTACTCCGTAGACGAGAGTATAGCCTATTGCAATCAGCCCGAATATGAAACCCAACGAAATTCCGTTAACAAGGTGCTGCAAAAAAACGCTAGAGCTCATCCTGCCACCACCTTCATCTTAGCTATCGTTCTTAATAAGGACGCAGGCGTTGGCCTGCGTCCGGCACCTAAGATTCTGCGGATAGATGCCCTTTGTCTTATTTATTCGGCAGGTTTCACAACACTTACAAACTTGAAAACTCCGTTCTCCACTTTTCTGACAATCGCATCCTTAATGGCATCTCCGTTTTCGTCAATTGTTATGTATCCTGTAACCCCTTCGAAAGCTACGGTTTCACTCAAAGCGTTCTTAATGTCCTCAGGAACGGCTGAGCCAGCCCTTTTAATCGCGTCTACAGCCAGCATAAACGCATCGTACCCCAATGCCGAAAATGCGCTCGGTTCGACGCCATACTTTGCCTTGAATGCCTCTATGAATTCCGCTGCTTTCGGAGTTGGGGCTACCGACACATCGAAGTGAGTGCTGAAGTAGCTGCCTTCAACGGCGGCACCACCGACCTGCAAAAACTCAGGAACTTCCCATGTATCTCCGCCAAGGAACTGAGATTCAATTCCAAGTTCGCGTGCTTGCTTAATGATTAATGCTGCCTCTCCATACGAAGCAGCAGGGATGAATATTACATCGGGATTCTTTCCCTGAGCATATGCAAGCTGAGCGGTGAAGTCTTGGTCCCCCGTCTGATAAGAAATGACACCGCTTATCGACTTGTTATCCCCGGTAAGTGCCTTGAATGAATTCTGGAAGTAATGTGAAAGACCTACCGAATAGTCTGAAGCGATATCTTGAATAATCACGGCTGTCTTTGCTCCGAGCTCATTAACAGCGAATTTAGCCATCACGCTTCCCTGGAATGGGTCGATGAAGCAAACTCTAAAAGCATAGGGTTTTCCCAATGTAACCAGCGGGTTGGTAGGCGAGCATCCGATCATCGGTACTCCTGCAGCATTTGCAACTTCACTGCCAGGTATGGCTACAGCACTTCCATAGCTGCCGATTATTACCGATGCTTTGTTGAATTGGATCAATCTGGAGACGGCGTTTGAAGCTTCCACCTTTTCACTCTTGTTGTCGACGAGAACCAACTCAATCGGTCGGCCAAGAACCTCTGTCACTTGTTCAGCTGCGAGATTAATACCTTCCATGGTAAGCTGACCACCGGCCGCGTAGGGCCCGGTCATTGGTTCAAAGACTCCAATAACGATCGGTTCAACTGCAAACAGTATAAATCCCATTAGCAGAACAGAAGCTAGAACCAGAATCCTTTTCACTTCCCTCACCTCCACAATTGTGATTATTCACAACCGAAGTGACCTCAGAATGAGCAAAAATACTCGGAGCACAGCTTTGACTTTACCGAAAGCACCGAGACAACTGTGCAGAATGAGAACATCAAACGGGTGAAAATCATAACTGCAGCACTGGACTTCATGAACAACTGAGACCCAATAACCGCTCAGGAACGCGAAAAGTCTTGTGGTACTCATTAAGATTGAAAGACAACAAAACAACGCATTACTCAAAATGATAATACCATGTGAAACAACAACAACCTCTTCTCAAAAAACGCCTTCATGAGGAGATTAGAGCAAAGAAAGCTGATAATCGCTTTCTATCTATCTGGAGACCAAAGACGGGCGGTCAAAGATCACTAACGTTTTTGCTATTGATCGAGTAAGATGGAGAGTTGAGAGAGTGCGTTTAGTAACTTCTTTTGCAGATTGTTGACATATGATGTCAAGGGGATTCGACAGGAGTTTGTTTGAAAACTCATCTGTTTTCAAAATCGTCCGTGACTCGTCAGATCATTTCAATGGGAAGTGTTTCTTGTAGGACCTAGCCGTTCAGTACGCTATAAGAAGTATCAATCAATTCAAGAGCCGCCATCAACAACATTTGTCCATAAACAGGTGGCTGTCTGTTTTATGAAACAATACGATCAACTTACAATAACAATGTGGAGTCATAAATGAAAGGAGGGAATTTGATTGGAATCAGAAACTATGATTGCAATAGTTAAGGAAAGAC
>ENA-UPTA01000815-UPTA01000815.1-activated-sludge-metagenome-genome-assembly--contig:-NODE-815-length-35915-cov-6.669939_pt1 | contig 35915 bp, 35 predicted proteins | sample MGYA00238184_ERZ773361 | MGnify/ENA primary metagenome ERZ773361 (study PRJEB29100, sample SAMN05720205) | activated sludge metagenome | isolation source: anaerobic digester from wastewater... | reverse complement strand
CTTATTTTTTCATGGGGGCTTAAATCTGTACCCACTAAAATGGTAGTAGAACCAAAAAACTTTAAAATTATTTGGCTCACTTGTGGGATTACTTATTCATAATGAATTAACGGATTATTAATTCAATATCATTTTACAGTATTGTGTAAGAATGATTACCCTCCCGAAATCAAATGGAGGATTACCAGAGTATCACCGTCTTTAACCAAAGCGCTTCGATAGTTCTCTTTCTCAATTAGAATACCGTTCAATTTAACAACAAGCATTTTAAACGTAAAATTCTTTTCTTCAATAATCTCAGCAATGCTCATTTCCGATTTGGTAAAGTTAACCGGATTATTGTTCAGTAAAATATTCATTGTGTTATTGTTTTAAAAGTATTTCGAGTACCTGATTGGCTTGCATATTTGCAACAATCCCTACCCGTGGGGCGAGGGGAGGAAGGTTGGCGAATACCTCGTAGGTCTGGTCGCCACATATATATAAATTTTTATCGTACTGCACGGTTGAAAGCATGTTGTTTGAACCATAACCCGCAAGGCCAATACCACACACCAATGGCGTGGATGCCAGTTGACTCATGCAGGTTTCAATGAACATTTTCTTCTGGTCGGCTGCATCAAAAGCCTCTACAATGACATCGCATCCCGAAAAAACCGACAGCACATTATTGGCTTGTATTTTTAAATTGTGAGTTTCAATGTGGCAAGAGGCATTAATTTTATTTAGGTTGTACCGCAGTGCTTCTGTTTTTTTTTGGCCCAGTTGATCGGTAAAAAAATACTGTCTGTTCAAATTGCCCTCGCTCACTTTGTCGAAATCGACAAGTACCAACGACCCAATGCCCGTACGAGCAAGAGCGACCGCACAATTCGATCCCAATCCGCCACAGCCTGCAATACCAACCTTGAATTGCGAAAGTCTTTTTTTAATTTCATCGAAACTTAAATAATTCATTTATCTCTGAGCATTGAGTTGTTTCTGCAAAAATAATAACGAAACCAGTAATAATAATAACCTCATTATATTATAAATTAATTCGCATTTAATCGTAATGCTTTTCGCTTTAATAACAATGCTTTCCCTTGATAACCAATTCCTTTGCCATGCCTTCCATGGTTGGGTTTATTCCCGACAAACCATTAAGCACCTTTTCAGCCCACACAAAATATTCATATTTACGTTCCATAGGCCAATCGGTTGGTGGGTCGTGAAGAATATCGGTGAGGTTGTTGTTTTTGTCGGCTAGCTTGAGTTTTTTTGCATTTACCGATAAATGTGGGGCATGCTCAATTTGCATCTGTTTCCGCATTTGCTTTGGCAAACTTTTATCGTCGGTTACCTCTTCGACTATTGAAAGAACATTGGCTCCAAAATAATCATGAATGACGGACTTAACTTCAATCATTTCATCAGGAGTTTTTACTGTATCTTCCAATACATCGTGCAGCAGTGCCGCAATTAGCAGGTTGGTGTTATCTGCTTCCCCATTTGATGCCAGAATTTCTGCAACTTTTATTGGATGATTAATATATGGTTTTGCCGATGCTCCTTTTCTTTTTTGGTTCTGATGCCTTGCAGCTGCAAAAGAAGCTGCTTTTAATAGTAACTGACTGTTTGACATAAATTTTTACTTTTCAATCTAAATATTTAAAAAACTAAACAACAACGCTGATTTTCCATGAATGGCTTTCTTATTAAGTCACAAATTTAGAAATAAATTACTAGAATTGTATAGATGGCAAAGAGGGTATAATGAAACAGCCTGAAACATCAATTCCTGATGAATGGATTCTAAGACTTACCTAGGGTTCTGACCCTTAGCTGCACAGCATTTTTTTCTTAGCTAATTTTTTGAAACAATCTGATGTTTTGTTCTACTGTAAGTTATTATCGTGGTGTGAATTACCTATCTTGAAAAGTTTTGATTGATTTAACTGGAGCCAACTGCAAATGTTTTGCGACATAATATGTATGGTATCTGCCAAATTCAACACTGAACAACAATTCAAAACGGATGACTTTTAGTACGATGCAAGCCCAATGAAATGGAGCAATAGAACGGTTTTACATACTGTTTTTGTGACTTAAGGTTTGTGAATAACTTGCAGTAAGCGAGTTGCGTGAATTTGCAATTTGATATAAATCATGTTTTTAGCTCAAACCAATTGGATATTTTTTTTAATTTTGTAAAATGATGCATTAAAAAAACAAATTTATGAATATTGATGATTTAAAAAGAAACCATAAGAAAATTTCAGAATACAAATACCAATGGGCACCGATAGAAAAGGGCTATAACAACCGCACATTATATGTGAATGTAGGCACCGGAGAAATAAATGAAAAGCCGGTTACCAAGTTGATGAAAGAAAAATTTATCGGTGGCAAAGGTTTTGGTTTGAAACTGCTTTGGGAAGCCACAAAGCCATCTACCAAATGGAACGACCCCGAAAACGAAGTCGTAATCTCTGGGGGACCCTGCTGTGGTATTACTCAATACTCCGGTGCTGGAAAATCGATTGTGGTAAGCATTTCGCCTCAAACCGATTCGATTATGGACAGCAATGTAGGTGGTTATTTCGGTCCGTTTCTGAAATTTTGTGGCTTCGATGCTATCGAGCTGCATGGCAAAGCCGATAAAGAGGTAATCGTATACATCGACGAAGAAACCGAAACCGTTCAAATTTTTGAAGCCCCGCTTGAAGCTATTGACAGCCATATTTTGGGGGAACAGCTTACCGAAATGTTTGCTAACGACGAAAAAGATAAAATTAATGTTGCCGTGGTATCGGCCGGTACTGCAGCCGACCATTCATTGATAGGGATGCTGAATTTTACATTCTGGGATCCACGCCGTAAGGTTGCCCGGCTCAAACAGGCAGGAAGAGGAGGGATTGGCACTGTTTTTCGTGATAAGAGAATAAAAGCCCTCGTCGCAAAAGTTAAAGGCATAAAAGGTAATTTGAATAATGTTGTTGATTTGCCGGCTATTGCAGAACGTGGAAAAAGGTTCAATAAGGAAATGAAAGATTTCGACGATACGCAATGCCAGATGCGCAAAATTGGTACAGCTCATCTTACCAATATTATGAATGATTACGATTTGTTCCCGACTCACAATTTTAAATTTGGATCTCACCCTGATGCAGGAAATGTCCACAGCGAGATTTATAAAAGCCTGTTTACCCAAAACATGCCTGATGGATGCTGGATTGGCTGTAATATGTCGTGTGCTAAAAGTGTAGATAACTATGAACTCCAAACTGGTCCTTACAAAAGTCAGAGAGTGACCGTTGATGGACCCGAATATGAAACAGCTGCATCGCTCGGAAGTTGTGCGGGAATTTTTAGTCCCGATTTCACCATAGAAGCTAATTTTTATTGCGACACCTATGGTATTTGCACAATTACATGGGGAACAATTCTCGGTTTTGTAATGGAGTGCTATGAGAATGGTATTATCAACAAAGAAAGAACCGGGGGGCTCGAGTTAAATTTTGGGAATGCAGATGCTGCAATGGAATTGTTACACCAATTGGCACGCGGGGAGGGATTTGGAGTGGTGGCCGGGCAAGGGGTGCGGAAGATGAAGCAATTGTTCGCTGATAATGGATGGGGTGACCCTCAGTTCCTTCAGGATATCGGTATGGAAAATAAAGGCCTTGAATACTCACAGTATGTATCGAAAGAATCATTGGCACAGCAGGGTGGTTACGCTATGACCAACAAAGGGCCGCAACACGATGAAGCATGGCTGATCTTTATGGATATGGTAAACAATCAAATCCCGACCTTCGAAAACAAAGCTGAAGCACTTCACTATTTCCCGATGTTCCGCACCTGGTTCGGACTGGCCGGCTTTTGTAAATTGCCATGGAACGACGTAGAACCCGAAAGCAATAAAACTGCTGATGAACCAGCCAAGGTTCCAGAGCATGTCGATAACTATGTTACCATTTTCAACTCCGTTACCGGATTGAGCATCGATAAGCACGAGTTAATACGTCAGTCGGAACGGGTATATAACTTCCAGCGTATTTTCAATCTGCGTCGCGGTTATGGAACCCGTAAACATGATGCACAACCATATAGGGCGGCCGGACCCGTTACTGTTGAAGAGTACGAATCGAGAGCCGAGCGTTACGATAAACAAATGAAAGAACTCATTGGCATAGACCCGGTCGGAAAATCCACAGCCGAAAAAGTCGCCATTACCCGAAAATATCGTGAAGATCGTTACGAAAAGTTACTTGATGCAGTATATCACCGCAGGGGATGGACAAAAAATGGCGTACCAAAAATTGAACACCTGAAAAACCTGGGAATGGATTTGCCGGAGCTTATAGAAGTAATTAAAGACCATCAGGAATAATTAAAATCAAAATAATAGAATTATGTTTAAAACAAATGAGTATTTCGACGGTAAAGTGAAATCGATTTCTTTCAACACAAAGAAATATCCGGCCACAATTGGCGTCATGGAAAAGGGCGAATATGTTTTCGGAACTTCTTCTATAGAGCACATGACTGTTACATCAGGAAAGATGGATGTTTTGCTACCTGGAGAAACTGAGTGGCAAACCTATAGGAAATTCGAGACTTTTATTGTTCCTAAAGACGTGAAATTTAAAGTTCGGGTCGAAGGCGACACATCGTACCGATGTTTGTACAAATAGTATTACAATGATAAGCCGTAAAAATTACGGCTTATATTGCCATATCGAAGTGCAAAATTTATCATAACGAAATATGAATAAGTGCTTTTTTGTCTTTTTAAGGCATATTTGTTTGGGTATTTGCATCATTGCATTTATTGTTGCATGTCAGAGCACCGAAAAACAACGTAAACTCAGGATAATTCATGCCGGAAGTGTTAGTGTTCCTTTAGCTGAAATCGTTGATTCGTTCATTTCCCTTCATTCTGACGTTGTCATCGAAACGGAAGCCTGGGGAAGTAAGGCAGGGGCGAGGCGTATTGCCGATTTGCAACAACCGTGCGATGTGTTTGTTTCTGCCGACTATAAGGTAATCGACAGAATACTGATTCCGGATCATGCTTCATGGAATATTCCATTTGCAAGCAACGAAATGGCTTTGGTTTACACCAACAAATCGGGGTATTCTGCCGAAATCAACACTGAAAATTGGATGGATATCCTCATGAAACCGGATATTATTTTTGGGAGATCCGACCCGAATTCCGACCCATGCGGCTCCAGAGCTGTGCTTTGCATAAAGCTGGCTGAGAAGTATTACAACCGGCCAGGGTTATCAGAACAAATGCTATCGTTACACCTGAATCAGATACGGCCAAAAGAAACCGACTTGCTTGCACTACTCGAGAAGGATGCTATCGACTATATCTTCCTTTACAAATCAGTTGCCATTCAGCATCAATTGAAATTTCTGGAGCTGCCCGATGAAATCAACCTAAGCAATAGTGAGCTTGATAGCCTTTACAATACCGTTACGGTTGAAGTAGCCGGAAACAGCCCTGAGAAAAAAATAACAGAGACAGGTGAAGCAATGGTTTACGGGATAACAATCCCGTTGAAGACAACCCAAAAGGAATTGGCTGAAGAATTTGTTGATTTTTTTCTGAATTATAACCAAGGTTTGAAAATATTTGAAAAACATGGGCAGCTTACTATTGTCCCGTCAAAAACCCAGAGCTACGCTAATATACCCGAACGACTGAAAAAGTATGCACTTCCGCCCAGATGATGCATACGTTATTCTGTATATTAATCGATATCATTTAATGAAAAAATCCCTTGCAGGGGTTTATAACTGCAAAGGACTTCATCTATTTGATTGAAGATCAGTTTGTTTTTCCGGGATACACTTTCAATGCTTCACTAAGTGTTTCCATGGCATCCGCAAGGTCTTCTGTTTTCAATACGTAGGCAATACGAACTTCGTTTTTGCCTAATCCGTGTGTGTTGTAGAACCCTGTAGCGGGTGCTACCATTACAGTTTGTTTCTTATATTCAAAGCTGTCGAGCAGCCATTGTGCAAATTTGTCGGAGTCATCGATAGGGAGTTTTACCACTGTATAGAAGGCTCCCTTGGGTTTGGGGCAATATACACCATCCATTTCATTCAGGCGGGCAACCATAAAATCGCGGCGTTTAATGTATTCATCATACACTTCTTTAAAATATTCACTACCCGTTTCTATTGCAGCTTCTGCAGCCACTTGTCCCAGTGAGGGAGGGCAGAGGCGTGCCTGAGCAAATTTAAGCGCAGTGCACATCACTTCTTTGTTCTTGCTGATCATGCAGCCAACTCTAACACCGCACATGCTGTAGCGTTTCGAAACAGAGTCGAGCATAATTACATTGTTTTCAATGCCCTTGAGCAACATGGCCGAGAAATGCTCATTTCCATCGTAGCAAAACTCGCGATACACTTCATCTGAGAAAAGGTAAAGGTCGTATTTTTTAATTAATTCAGCCAACACCAAAAGCTCAGCTTTCGAATACAAATATCCTGTAGGATTGTTCGGATTACAGATTAAAATACCTTTTGTGCGCGGAGTAATCAGCTTTTCGAAGTCTGCCATCGGAGGTAATGCAAAATCGTTTTCTACAGATGCAGTTACGGGAACAATTTTAACTCCTGCAGTAATAGCAAACCCGTTGTAATTTGCATAAAAAGGCTCAGGAACAATTAACTCATCGCCTGGATTCATGGTAGTCATGAGCGACATGGTAATGGCTTCAGAGCCTCCGGTAGTAACCAGAATATCGGCAGCATCTACATCAAGTCCAATTTTTTTGTAGGATTCTGCAAGCTTCTTTCGGTAGCTTGCGTTACCGGCAGAATGAGAATATTCAATCACTTTATCGCTAAAATTCCGGATGGCCTGCAATGCGGTATCGGGAGTTTTAATATCGGGTTGACCAATGTTGAGATGGTACACTTTCACGCCTCTTGCTTTTGCTGCATCGGCATAAGGAACGAGTTTACGAATTGGTGATGCGGGCATCGCCAATCCTTTTTCTGAAATTAATGGCATGTTTACTTTAGTTTTTAGGTTGTTCGTCAATCTTTTTCCCTTGTGGTTCCCCCTTTTTTCCATTCATTTGTTTGGGCTCACCTTTTTTTATCTGTTGTTTTTCCTGATACTGTTCATGCTCAGGAGTTCCTGCTTCGGGAGCAAGCACGTTACCCTTTATCTGCAACTGAATGGGGTTATCCTGGCGGTCGGTAAATACTGAAATTGTTTTATTGAAATTTCCAATACGCTGGGTGTCGTATGTTACAATTATCTGGCCCTTTTTGTTTTTCTTAACAGGCTCTTTACTCCACTCCGGAACTGTACAACCGCATGAAGCTTTTACATTGGTGAGTGCAATGGGCTTTGCCGAAATGTTTTTAAAAACAAACACAGCTTTTGCTTCACTTTTAAAAGGAATATCACCAAAATCATACGTGGTTTTTTCGAACGCGATATCGGTGGGTTTGGTTGGGTTTTCCTGCTTGTTGGTCTTGTCTTTTTTATCGGCAGCCTGATTCTTTTTGGGGTTCTCCTGTGCAAAGCAGATGATGCCTGCCAGCAGAAATGCGAATAATACGCTAAGTTTTTTCATAATTAGTATAAATTAATTTTTTCAAAATTATGAAATATTTACAAACATTATGCAAATTTTACTGATTATATGCCATAAAGCAAGCTCGAATAATTTTACTAATTTTGGCAGCTATGATTTCGGGTAATGTGAAAAATAAAACGGCCGTAATAATCGGAGCTGGACCGGCAGGACTTACTGCAGCCTATGAGCTGCTGAAACACACCGATATTCATCCAATTGTTCTTGAGAAGAGCCATAGTATTGGAGGTATTTCGAAAACCGTTGACTATAAAGGCAATAAGATTGACCTTGGAGGGCATCGTTTTTTTTCGAAATCGGAGGAAATTATGAATTGGTGGCAACAGGTGTTCCCCCTTTGTAACAGTCCCGAGAATATTGCAAAAAACGACACATGGGATACCGGTAGCGACAATGTTTTTCTTCAACGCGACAGACTGTCACGAATATATTACTTGCGAAGTTTTTTCGATTATCCGGTTGAGCTGAATAAAAACACGGTTCGTAAGCTTGGTTTAATACGTATTCTAAAAATTGGCTTCAGCTATCTGAAGAGTCGCCTGTTTCCGATTAAGCACGAAAAAAGTCTAGAACACTTTTTTATTAATCGTTTTGGCAAAGCGTTGTACGAAACATTTTTTAAAGATTACACCGAAAAGGTGTGGGGTATTCCGTGCAGCAAACTGTCAGCCGAATGGGGGGCACAGCGAATCAAAGGTTTGTCGGCGTCGAAAGTACTGACACATTACCTGAAATCGTTTTTTTCGAAGAAGAAAAACGATGTGTCCCAAAAAAATACAGAGACGAGTTTGATAGAACTGTTTCTCTATCCGAAATATGGCCCGGGACAATTGTGGGAAGCTATTGCCGTTGATATTGCTCAAAAAGGAGGTGATGTACAATTGCTTTGCGAATTTTCCTCGGTTCGCATCGGAAATCAAGGCAAGTTTCATGTTGAATACCTCAATAAAAACACCGGCGAGACTACAGCTATTCAAGATGTTGATTATTTGTTTTCTTCAGCTGCTGTAAAAGATTTAATTCGGAGTTTTTCCGATGTTCCTGCCGAAGTGCTTGCTGTGTCGAACGGTCTCCTACACCGCAACTTTATTACGATCGGCTTGCTTTTAAAAAAATTATTGTTGAAGAATGAAACAAAAATTAAAACAAATAATGGTCTGATTCCTGACAATTGGATTTATGTGCAGGAACCTGAGGTCAGCATGGGTAGGATACAGGTGTTTAATAATTGGAGTCCTTTTATGATTGCCGATAATTCTAAAGTCTGGCTCGGACTGGAGTATTTCTGCAACCCCGACGATAGTCTATGGACTATGGCCGATAAAGATCTCATCGAAATGGCAACTGCTGAACTCGCAAAAATAGATATTATTAACCCTGCCGATGTTCTTGATGCAACCGTGCTCCGCATGGAGAACACATACCCTGTATATTATGGCAGTTATTACGAGTTTGATACAGTGCGTCGTTTTACGGATAATATTCCGAATTTGTTTTTGATTGGTCGCAGCGGGATGCACCGCTACAACAATTCCGACCATAGTATGATGACCGCTATTACAGCAGTCCGCAATATAGTTGAAGGCCGCACCGACAAGTCGAATATATGGGATGTAAATACCGAAAGCGATTATCACGAACAGAAAAAATGACCCATCAGATTCTGGTTGCTTTCCGATTTGAAAACTTTTTTTTAGCCATTTCAATGTAACTATGTGTAATTAATCACTAATTTTACACAAAACGCTCTCATATGGAACAATCATCAATAGAAACCGCCCAGCGGCAATTACGAACTCTGGCAATCCTGCACTATATATGGGGAGGTTTGAATATTGCAGGAGGCATAGCATTGATAATAATATACACTTCAGTTGGTATTGGCATGGTGGCGGCAGGAGCTATCCATGGAGAACCCGATCAGATTGCGCTGGGGATTTTTGCCGGTGTTTTTATAATGTTTGCTTTTACACTTGGGTTTTTTATAATTGCTTCAGCTGTTCTCTCCATTGTTTCAGCCTCATTTATGCTGAAACGTAAAAATCGTGTTTTCTCAATAGTAATTGCCGGTACTGAGTGTGCAAACGCACCGCTAGGCGTACTGCTTGGTGTATTTACCATAGTTATTTTGTCGAAACCTGAGCTCAGAGAGCTATATAATGCAAATAATAGTCAATAAAATCTATATAATGAAATCAGCATTCAGTAAACTATTTGTAGGTTTAGCAATATTAATTATTGTTGTAATACCAAGTTGTAATCTTTTTGAGGAGAGCATACAACCTCCTGAAATTCAAACTATAGAAGTAACTGAAGTTACATATAACAGTGCAATAAGCGGAGGAAATATTACTAATGATGGCGGAGCCGATGTCACTGCTCGTGGAATGTGCTGGGCTGTTCACACAAGCCCTACCGTGAGTGATAGCCTAAGTAATAATGGTTCGGGTACCGGAATATTTACTGCTACCCTTACAGATTTGCTTCCACAGACAATTTATTATGTACGAGCCTGGGCAACAAATAGTGAAGGGACTGCTTATGGCGAGGAGTTTACGTTTACAACGCTTCAGCAGCCTCTTGTGCCTAGCGTTACTACGGCAGGTGTTACCGACATTGGGGAAACAACTGCAGTTTGTGGGGGCAACGTAACTTCCGACGGAAGTTCTTCGTTGGTAGCAGTGGGTGTTTGCTGGAGTACAGCAGAACAACCGACTGTGGATGATAACAAAACAATCGACGGAACATCAACAGGTGAATTCTTGAGTAGCATAACAGCTCTGGCACGAAATAAAACATATTATGTCAGGGCCTATGCGACCAATAGTCTTGGAACAGGATATGGAGAGGAATATTCTTTTACTACTTTGCCCAGTCCTACAGCCGGCACTGTTACCGATATTCAGGGAAATACCTATACTACCGATGTCTTTGGAACTCAGGTGTGGATGACCCAAAACCTGCGCACAATCCGTTACAACGATAACACCGATGTACCGATAATAACGGATGATGCCCAATGGAGCAATTTGAGTACGGGAGGTTTTTCGGTTTTCAACAATGATATAGATAATTACTACGGCTTATATGGCGCACTTTACAACTGGTATGCGGTGCAGACAGGGAAGCTTTGCCCTTCAGGCTGGCACGTTCCTACCGATGATGAGTGGAAAACATTGGAGATGAATCTGGGTATGAGTCAGACTGAAGCCGATGGCAGCGGTACCAGAGGTACTACCGAGGGTGGCGAAATGAAGGAATCCGGGCTGGAAAACTGGGCTTACCCCAATACCGGTGCTACCAATGAAAGCAATTTCACAGGTTTGCCTGCGGGGATACGAAGGGTAAACGGTGTGTATGCCGAAAACAGAACAGCCGGGTATTTCTGGTCAGCTACTGATGGCGGGGAACTCAACGCATGGGCGCGGCTTTTAAGCAATAGCAACAGCAATGTTTCGCGAGGGCAATACTATAAGCAGTTCGGTATGTCGGTGCGCTGTGTTCAGGATTAATGAAAATCTGCTTTTCAATTACGCGTCTTTTCTTCCAAAACCCTGACGATACAACGATTCTATAATTACAATCTCTGCTTCGTCATTCAGATTATTTCCAATAGGTTGCAATAATTCGGGGAAATTATTACGTTTGTTTTTAACTGAACTTCCAATAGGGTAGGCATTCATTTTGTTGCTGTCGTATGGTTTTAACATGGCGGTGATATCAGAAAGAGGAGCATCATTATTCAGCCAGACAGACTCCTGCCATGGTTCGAGTATAACAGGAGAACGATGGTGTGGTATCTTTTGCATTAGCTCATTGGCAACTGTAGTTATAATTGCAAACGAAAAAACCGATTCACCGTTAACAGGGTTTTTCCATTCATCCCATATGCCTGCCATGGCAAATGGTCGAACTTTGTTTTTTAAGAATACAACATGCGCTTTATCGAGACCTTCATCAGTTGAACCTTCGATAAATGCATCGGCTATTACCAGGCAGCGCTGAGAGCGGATAGGTTTGCGAAATGATGGTTTTAGAATAATATCCTTTGGCCCGTGATAGTGAACATCATTTTCGGAGTTCCTGTCGCCCTCGGTGCGTGCATTGAGCAGAAACATATCCTTTTTTGCCCACGACGGGCACATCCCGAAGCGGAAAAGCTGCAGACATCGCTTACTATTGCTTGCAACAACCGGTGTGTACATCCCCGGCCCCGTGTTATACGATGGCGATAAGTCGAAAAGAGAGGGCGATAGATTAAATCTCTTTTCGATGGTTTCGAGTTTTTGCACCAGAATGAAGCGACCGCACATTGCTATTGAACTTGTTTATTGCAAAATTACAATATTTTACAATATCATTTTTTTTATGGACGGGGTGATTCAATTCTTTTGAATCTGGTTGCGGAGAAATTCCTTTGTTGGCACCAGAATATTAACGCTATATTTCAGTAATTTCATTTGATAACAGTATAACACAAATAACATGATTTGTTTTATTAAAAGATGTAAACATCGTTTTCAATAACTTTAGCAATTATCTATATTTGTGCGAATAGAAAATAGCATGGATAATTTTATTGTATCGGCACGTAAATACCGCCCCGATAGTTTCGATTCGGTGGTAGGGCAGGATAGTATTACCAAAACGCTGAAGAATTCCATAAAAACAAGACAGTTGGCACAAGCATACCTTTTTTGTGGTCCCAGAGGTGTTGGGAAAACAACCTGTGCCCGCATTTTTGCAAAGACAATCAACTGTGTAAACCCAACGCCCGAACATGAAGCCTGCAATGCATGCGAATCGTGTAAAACTTTTAATGAGTCGCGATCGCTCAATATCCATGAGCTTGATGCTGCATCGAATAACTCGGTGGATGATATACGTAACCTGATCGATCAGGTGCGTATCCCTCCTCAGATTGGGAAATTCAGCGTATATATCATCGACGAGGTTCACATGCTCACCAGCTCAGCATTCAATGCATTCCTTAAAACGCTCGAAGAGCCTCCGAAGCATGTGGTGTTTATTCTGGCGACTACCGAAAAGCATAAAATTATACCTACCATTTTATCGCGTTGTCAGATATTCGACTTTAATCGCATCAGCATTCATGATATCACAGCGCGCCTCAAGTATGTTTCCCAAAATGAAGGAATTACAGCCGAAACAGATGCATTGTCGATAATTGCCCAGAAAGCAGATGGTGCTATGCGTGATGCTCTTTCGATATTCGATCAGATAGTAAGCTTTTCGGGTAACAATATTACCTATCAAAACACTATCGAAAACCTAAATGTTCTCGATTATGAGTATTATTTTAGAGTTACCCGTGTGTTACTGGAGCACGACTATAGGGGAGCTCTGAATATTTTGAACGAAGTAATTGAAAATGGTTTTGATCCGGGTGTGTTTTTATCGGGGTTGGCATCTCATTTACGCGATATTCTTATGTGTAAAGACCCCGGAACCTACAAGCTGCTCGAGGTAGGTGAAAATATACAGAAAAAATACCACGAGTTCTCAGGAATCTGCGATGTGGATTTTTTGTATAAGGCAATGGATATTGCTAATGAATCGGATTTTAAGTATAAAGTCACCCGCAATAAACGCCTGCTTGTCGAAATTTGCTTGATGAAAATATCTTTTATTAATCATCAGTCAAATATACCGGTTAAAGAAAGCAGACCTGTGGTAACTCAGGAACCTGTGAAGCCATATCCGGCAACGGTAACTGCACCCGAAAAGCCCATTGAAAATAAGCCGAACGACGAAAAACAGGAGCAAGTAACCACAGGTCAGCCTAACGAATCGAACAATGCAGGAACAGCCATTAAACCCGATGTATCACCGAAAGATGAACCGGGATTTCGTAATGGCAGAATTCCATCAGTCTCAATTAAAAATATAGGAAAAAACTTAACAGCTCCGCAATCGGAATCGCAAACCTATGAGGCTAATGGTCCTGCATGGGTTACCGTTATTGGTGATGATGAATTCAACACAGCAAAGCTATTGGATAAATGGCAGGAGTTTACGGCAAAACTTTCCGACAAACCGCGTCTTTTTCAGCTATTCAACAATGCCAACCCGGTGCTGAACCCAGGCTGGGTAATCGGCCTAGAAATTGATAATCAGAACCTCTACGATCTTGTTATGTCAATAAAACCAGAATTGCTGTTGTATTTGCAAACCGAACTGAACAATAAGAGTATCAGCCTTGACTTACAAATAGCTGAAGTGCCCGATAATTCCGGTGAATTGCTATATACCGATGAAGAAAAAATTCAGTATATGGTAGGTAAAAAGCCCGAAATGGCCACTTTAATTAAGCAACTTGATTTGGATTTATAATTATTGCCTTTGATTAAAGGACAGTATTTAGATGGGTTTCTGATAAATATCTGACAAAGTCATCAGATACTTTGTTGGCTATTTGCTGAAGAATGCATTTCCCCATTACACATTTTTCATGATCAAAAGGGCAGGAGGTTAATGCTATTTTACCTTCAATGGCTTCGTAAATTTCGAGCAGGGTGATGATGTCGGCGCTTTTCTTAAGGCGGAATCCTCCGGAAGGTCCCCGAACCGATGAAATAAGCCCTGATTTCACCAGGCGCTGAAGGATTTTTGCCACATGATGCCGGCTCGATTCCGAAATATTAGCAATTTCGGTTGCATTAATGCTGTTTTCGGAGCGGGCAATCAACACCATACTATGCAGGGCAATACCTGCTGCTTCTGAAATGGCAATAACCTTTGACATAGCAGGTCAAAATTTCATTTCCTGAAGCTCGACGTTTTTAACTTCTCTGATACGTTCCAGGAAAAGTTTTTTTTGCTTTTCGTCGCCATGTAGGTCAACAATTATTATTCCTCCTGAAATTTCATCGTTGTTTATTCCAAGGCGGGTTCTAATAACACAGCCAAAGCTTGTCATAATTTTTTGTACTTCCTGGAATGCAACAGAGGGATCCTTTATAAAGATACCTGCAATTTCATATTCGTTTTGCATAATGTTATGGTTTAAAGACCATTTTTTTTACTTCGATTCCGCCGATATTTGCGAGGTCGCTTACAAGGGCCTCGCGATCAGCCTTATTCCCTTTGAGTTCTATAATAATTAATGCATTGCGACTGCATTTGTAATCACTCACTTCGTGAAAACCCAGCCGGGTACGCAAAACATTACCGTGTTGCGAAAGAACTCTTTGTGTTTTCCCCGCTTCTTTAATCCGGTCGAGCACATGAATGCCAATTATTGTAATATCGCTCATAATGATGACTTAAAAATATAAATCTCTTTTTCCATTTTTAATTTGTTCGATTCTATTCTTCAACTCGGGTAGGTTTTTGTAATCGCCGAGCTTTACTAATTCTGTCTCAATCAGCTTCCAACCTTTTTCGGCAACTTCTGGAGTTGCATAGTCGCACAGATACTCCGAGAGAGTTAAAATAGCGTTGGGAGTGCAGTATCTTTTAATAAAGCCGGGTACACTGAATTCCATGAAATGTTCGCCTGTACGTCCTTTGCGGTAACAAGCAGTGCAAAATGACGGGATGAAGTTTTTGCTAAGCAGTTCGTCGATAATTTCACCCAATGAGCGTGTGTCGTTAATGGCAAACTGCTCTTTGTTCAAATCCTGTTTTTCGTTCAGGTTGGCAGAATAGCTTCCCAGCTCGAGTTTGGTGCCCCCGTCAATTTGTGACACACCAAAACTGATTACTTCATCGCGAACTCGTGCCGATTCACGGGCAGTAAGAATTAAACCGGTATAGGGCACAGCAAGACGGAGAATTGCAATAATCCTTACAAAAGCATCATCATTAACCTCATACATTGGATCGAGGTTTAACCCCAATGCACTCTTAATACGGGGAAACGAAATAGTGTGGGGTCCAACATTATAGCAGGCCTCCAGATGATTGGTATGCCGTACCAGCGCCATTACTTCGAATCGCCAGTCGTATAATCCAAATAAAGCACCGATACCCACATCATCCACACCGGCTTCCTGAGCCCTGTCGAGCCCTGTGAGACGGTAATTGTAATCACGTTTTTTCCCTCCGAGGTGATATTTTTTATAAGCTTCGGGATGATAGGTCTCCTGAAATATCTGATACGTCCCTATACCTGCTTCGTGAACTATCCTGAATCCATCTATTTCGAGAGGAGCGGCGTTAATATTCACGCGCCTGATTTCACCATTTTTCTTTTTAACACCGTATGCAATCCTAACAGTATGAGCAATATATTCCGGAGAATAATCAGGATGTTCACCATATACAAGGATCAGTCTTTTTTGCCCGTTGTCTTCGAGTGCTTCAATCTCTCTCACAAGTTCTTCGTCGGTAAGGGTTTTTCTGATGGCTTCCTTATTCGATGCTTTAAAACCACAATACTGGCAGTTGTTTGTGCATTTGTTACCGATGTATAGTGGGGCAAACAGTACAATCCTGTTTCCATACACTTTTTCTTTAAGGCGCAGTGCCCCATTTTTAATTTCCTGAATCAGTTCGGCACTGTCGGCATTTATCAGAACCGCAGTTTCTTCGAGACTTAATCTCTCTTTATTAAGGCTTTTCTCAATCACTTCGCGTACGCGCAAAGCACTGGGATTTTGGTTTTCTTTCAGGATCCTTTCAATTTCTTCGGGGTCGATGAAAGGCTGCATTCTCTTATCGGGAATGTTGTACTGTTGTGGTTTGAAAATCATGGAATAGAAAATTAAACTCAAATAAAAAAATAAAACCAGATATTGTTGCAAAAAAAACTATCTGGTTTACGGTTTATTCTTCGCGCATCCTGTAAACGTCCCTGTCGAACATGTATATAGCACCTGCATTTTTCCCCAACAGGCTTAAACGATCGAGAATGGCATTTACATTGGCTTCTTCTTCGAGTTGCTCAGTTACAAACCACTGTATCCAGTTGTTGGTTGCAAAATCGTTCTCTTTAACGGTCAGGGCAACTATTTTATGGATGCTTTCAGTGATATATATTTCATGTTTTAGCACCTCTTCGAAAAGCTTATGAATGTCAGTCCATTTTTCAGGTGCCTTTTCAATTGCCGGAATAATGGCTTTACCACCACGCTCATTAATGTAATGAACAAACTTAAGCATATGCTCTTTTTCTTCTTCAGCCTGAGCATAGAGCCACTTAGCTGTTCCACTGAGCTTGTTATTTTCGGCCCATACAGCCATCGATAAATACAAAAATGACGAATAGCCTTCTTTTACAATCTGTTCGTTCAGAATTTTTTCGATACTTGGTTTTAACATAATTACTAAATTTAATAGTTAATAATTTATAACAAAAGTAAGGATTAAATGTTTATGATATTCTAAGTAAATTTAGAAAAGCTTTACTATTTTTAAAAAAATCAAAATCATTATGGATAAAATCAAAATAATCCGGTTCGATGAAGTTGAGTCAATACTGAATTCGGTGCAGATTTGTACCCTTGCGATGATAGATAATGGCAAGCCCTATGCTGTATCGATGAATTTCGGTTATATCGACAGAACAATCTATTTTCACGGAGCACCTTCAGGGCGAAAAATTGATGTGCTGAACATGAATAAAACTGTGAGTGCAGTTTTTTATACCGATGCAGTGCTGAATGTTAGGCACGAAACAGTAGCCTGTTCTTATTCCATGAAATTCCGGTCGGTAGTTGTTAATGGGGAAATTGAATTCGTAACCAACAATGATGAGAAAATAATTGCACTGAATTCAGTAATGCAAAAGTTCAGCGACAGAACCAACTTTACATATGGCTTACCCGCGCTGAACAACGTGAATGTGTTCAAACTGCCTGTAATTGATTACACTGCATATAAAAGAGGATATTGATAGCTAAAAAATATCTTTCAGTTTACACAGGTGGTTTATCTCATAAGTAACCGGACGGTTGGCTGTTTTGTTGACAGTATTAAACCAAACTGTATCAAGCCCAATAGTATTCGCCCCCTTAATATCTACCTCCAAATCATCGCCAATTACAACCGAATCGGCAACAGATGCTCCTGTTTTTTGAAGCACAATCTCAAAATATTCTTTTTCTGGTTTGTTGAATCCAATTTCTTCACTGGTAAACACCTGCTCAAAATAGGGGCGCAGTTGACAGTTTTCAATTTTGCGATATTGAACTTCTTTGAAACCGTTAGTAATTAGGAACAGTTTATATTTGTGCTGTAGGTACGCAAGAACTTCGTGCGTACATGGGAAAAGCCTGCTTTTATCAGGACTATGCTGAATATAATCGGTTCCCATATTCTTTGCCATTAATTCGTTAAAAATACCTTTCTCTTCAAGCGTCATCTGAAATCGTTGCCAACTGATATCCTGCTTTGTAATTATATGAGAACGGTACTGATTCCATAGAAAGTCGTTGTGCTTGCGATATATAGCATGAAACTCGTCGAAACTTTCAAAATGCTTGCCAAGCGGGTACTTTTCGAAAATTTCGCGCAGGGTTTCTGTTGAGTTTGTTTCGAAATCGTAGAGGGTTCTGTCGAGATCGAAAAATAAATATTTATATTTTTTTTGAATTGTTTCCATCGTCAGATAAAATGCCTGCAAAAATAAAACTTCAATGCATACAAAACATCGGTAAATGTCATATTATTGTTAAAATCTTCCAAAAGATTAAATATTCACCACTTTTATAATACTGAAAAGATTACCTTTTAATTGCCATGTTGTGCATTGGAAACAGCAATAACAATGCATGAGCAAAGATAATTTGTACATCAATATTTGCTGTATCTGCAATATTTCTTTTTTGTTTTAGTACCTTTGGTTTTTAATGAATTTAAGTTAAAGCGTAAGCAAAATGAAAAAAATTGCCGACTCAGAATTGATTTTAAACACAGATGGAACAATTTTTCATCTGCATCTTCTTCCGCATCAGATAGCCGACGACATACTACTCGTCGGCGATCAGGGTAGGGTCGATATGATTTCGAAACACTTCGAAAAGTTGGAAACAAGAGTGCAAAACCGCGAATTTGTTACACAAACCGGAGTTTACAATGGGAAACGAATAACGGTAATATCAACAGGTATTGGCACAGACAATATCGACATCGTTGTAAACGAACTGGATGCTCTGGTAAATATCGATATGCAAAGCAGGACAGAAAAACCTGAAAAAAAATCATTGAATTTCATACGGATTGGCACCTCAGGAGGAATGCAACCCTATCTGAATGCCGGCGATTTTCTTGTTTCCGATACTGCCATCGGGTTCGATGGATTGCTCAATTTTTACCACGATTCGCAACGGGTATGCCGCAGCGACTATGAAGAATCGCTGATCAGTTATCTGAACTATCATACTGCATTACCCAGACCTTATGTGGTTGATGCCGATAAAACTATGATTGACATGCTGGGAGAGGGCTTGCATCATGGTGTAACCATTTCGGCTCCTGGTTTCTATGGTCCTCAGGGCAGAGAATTGCGTCTGGGACTTGTCGATCCCGATATTAACTCCAAAATATCTGCTTATCGTTTTGGAAAGGAAAAAATTACCAACTACGAGATGGAAAGCTCTGCGATTTTCGGATTGTCGAAAATGCTCGGACACAAAGCTGTAACAGTGTGTGTAATTATTGCCAGCCGTTTCAATAAAACTGCACTGCCCGATTACAAACCCAAAGTTGAGGAGCTTGTCCAATTGGTGCTGGACAGAATTACTGGCCGATAACTCCGGAGCTATTAATGGATACTGCCTAATCGTTTAAGACAAACCTCAAGACTGTCGGTCCAGTAGGGTACGGGTATGTGGTATGTAGTTTTAATTTTATCCTTGCTCAACACACTGTATGCAGGGCGTTTTACCTTCGAGGGGAAAGCTGCTGAAACAATGGGAATTACTTTGCAATGGAGATGCTGCTTTTTCATGATGTTTACCGCAAAGTCGTACCAACTACAAACCCCTTCGTTGCTGAAATGATATATTCCCGGAACCCATTGTTCATCATGAAAATACCGGTCTGCAACCGTTAATATTGCTACAGCAAGGTCGCCGGCATAGGTAGGCGTTCCGGTCTGATCGTAGATAACCTGTACCTCAGGCTTCTCAGATCCCAACCGGATCATGGTCTTAAGAAAGTTCTTCCCATATTCTGAATACAGCCACGAAGTTCGGATAATTAACGATTGATTATCTATTCCAGCAGCAAGTTGCTCACCTTCAAGCTTCGAAGCACCATAAACACTGTATGGGTTTACCCTGTCGGTTTCGGTGTACGGACAATTGGCTTCTCCGTCGAAAACATAATCGGTTGACACATGAATAAACCTGCATCGAAAAAACACGCATGCTTCGGCAAGGTTTTTTACTGCATACGCATTCACCTTGTAGGCTGCGTCCTTGTCAGTTTCGGCGTTGTCGACGGCAGTATAGGCAGAACAATTTACCAGCAATGCCGGTTTTATGGCGGAAAACGCTTGGAATACTGCTTCCCTGTCGGTTATATCGAGCGTATCAATATCGGTGTAATGCCAAATATAATCATGTTGAGAAGCAATATCTCTGAGACATTTCCCGAGTTGCCCTTCCGAGCCGCAAACCAAAATGGTGGGTTTCATAGTATTGTCTTTATTTACGTGAAAACGATGAAAATTTAATTTTATTTACGGGCTCACTTGTTTTGCCTTCGCTTGTAATATCAATCAAAAGGTAATCGTTCTTATCGAATTGACTGAAATCGATATTATTCTTTTTGGCAATACGCTTTAAATACTGAACCTCAACAAAACTTAATTCTTTCGGATTAACTGCCAGTTTTGTCTTCAGCAATATATTACCACCGGGCGCAAACACCCCGTTCATGCCGATTTTCCATTTGTCAACAGAGGCTTTGCAGTCGCTCAATTCAAATTCTGAGTTGTGAATGTTGCAGCTAATGGCTACTTTCCTTATTCTCAAAAAGTCGGAAGAAATAACACCGGAAATAAAACTGAATTGATCGGTAATTATTTTTTCATCAATTAACAGACTGTCGCTTAATAGTGATATTTTACCGTTCATTTTGTTCGCGGCAATATTTAATGAATCGTTTACAATAGCATCAATATCAGCATCAAACGATAAATTGCCATGAATGGTATTTGATATTTCGTTTTCAGAAAAATGAAACGATGTATTGAGTCTGACCCGGTTTGTGTTTACGCCTATTGCTTCGCTGTTCAGTTTGATTTTCAGGAAAGTGCTTTCAGGATTTTCGACATCCAGTTCACACATGAACTTGCTTTGATCGCTATAATAATTCAATGCCAATGCTCCCAAATTATTTGTGTCAATTGATACTTTTCCAATCTTCACACTAACATCATTTATCCAATGCGTGGAATAGGGAATGGTAAAATCAGATTTGAATGATTTTCCCTGTGTCATGAAATCGGGCATGGTGCCTGATGATTTGCTTTGCCAGGGTATTCTCAGTTCAGGGAGCTCAATCAGGGCTGTAAACGTGATTGGTGTAATATCTTCAATATTATCGCCTGTTTTCAGTGAAAAAACTAAATTGACCAAGGCATTGGGATTTGAATCAACAGTGCAAATTAAGCTGTACTGGTTTTTGTTTACCGATAACTCCCCCGCTAACGAAACTGATTTTTCGGGATTCTTTCCATACTTAACCAAAATATTTCTGAACGTAAGAGCATGTTCGGGTGACTGTGATTTTGGATTGCTTCCAGATATCACACCTGAAAAACGGTAGATTTCATGCCCAAAAATTTCGTTCAGATTATCCAGATTAAAACTCCCCGAAGTTATTGCAGTATTTTCATTCCGGTTTTTCGAAATATTGCTTACCAGCTTGTAGTGCAGCGTGTCGTTGCCTGAATAGAGCAAAATACTGTCGTTATGGTAAAATGTGTTTGCTCGTCTTTTCGGATTAAACTCAAAATTACAATGTGCATACCCGCCTATTGAGGTGTTGTTCGCTGTATTGATTATTTCGGCGTTATTGATATTCAATGCAGCAGTTACCAGAGGCTTGCCGCAAGTTGTGCTATCTCGTTTTACTGATAATACTGAAGCAAATGACCCTGTATATGTAATTTGGCCAGGCTTTTGGTTGATAGGGGTGAAAATACCGGCAACATCCTGAATACTGCATTCGGGCGTTTTCCAATCGAAAGAATAATCTCCAGTGGCTTCATCGTAGTTTGCATCGATATTTGAGAACCATTGATTAATGCGAACATTACCACTGATGTCAATATAACCCGTGGAATCGCTGCTTAATGAGCCCTGTAACTCAACCCGCGGGAACTCAATGCTATTTCCGCCGGAACACAAAGCAGTTTCTTCGATAAGCAGATACAGGTTTTGGATATTAACATTATCGGTCGGTTTTTCATAACTTAAAAAAATACCATTTACTCGAAAACCTGTCCTGTTTTGTTGATTCAACACATAAATACCTGCATCATCAATATCGAAACGGTTAATGATTATTTTTTGAACAGAATCCTGTCCGTTTGATCTTGCCCCTGAAATATCCCAGTTCGAACTGCCGTTGGGGTAAGTTGTAATGTATATTTTGCAGCCTGTGATAAAAATCTGGTCAATTACGGGGTTCGATAAGTTGAAAGCTTTCTCGGTGTCGGCAATAATACCGGCTGCTGCAATCGAAAGCATTGGTTTCGGGACGGGAAATTTTTTATCGTAAACGCAGATGTCGGCAAGCATAACCTTACCTGAAAACCATTCTATATCAACCTTGCCGATGCTAACCGACGCTGACAGCGCAGCAGAAATGCCTTTTTCGAGCTCTTTTTTTAGTTTATATTTCAGGAAGAAAATACCGCCCACAATAACCAGCAATAGCAGTACAACGATACCGGAAGTAATGATGAGAGCTTTTTTTTTCTTACTCGAAAGAGCCATCCCTGCCTTAAAATTATTGCCCCGATTTAATAGAACTTATACATTTTCTCTTTGTTCTTCCAACCGGCCTGATATTCATAGTTTACAAAATATATCTTAACATCAGCCTGATATTCGCTGCTTACAAAGTACACTTTTTTACTGGCCTGATATTCATAATCAGTGAAAAACCATTTGCCATCGTTGTTTCCGGCCTGATATTCGTAACTTACCTTATACACACATAAATCGGCCTGATACTCATATTGCACTGCATACACCTTAACATCAGCCTGATATTCATATTGAGTGCTGTACACTTTTTGGGCACTAATATTAAGAGCAGCCAGCAACACTACACATATTACAACCAGCTTTTTCATCAGTACATCAGGTGTTTTTTTGATGAATTCTGCCAACCTGCATCACTCTTATACGTTGAAAAATAAATCAGCAGATCAGCATCACTTTTGTAATCGCAAAAATAAATGGTTTTGTCGGCATCGCTTTTGTAATCGCAAAAATACCACAAACCTTCGTTGCCGCTGGCATCGCTTTTATAGTCGCATTTGTAAACCACCAGATCAGCATCGCTTTTATAGTCGCACACATACACTTTTACCTGTGCATCGCTTTTATAATCGCAGCTGTATACTTTCTGTGCCTGCGATGTAATGGTGAAGGCTACCATGAAGAAGGTGAGAGTGATAATAAATTTTTTCATGACTGTATGTATTATTTCGTAAATATATATAAATTAACACAAAAATTGAACCATGCCCGACGATTCTTTAAAACAAAATACAAATATTCATAAAGATAAGTTTTATCAGAGCGATAATCTTGATAATTACTATTTTGAGCGGACAGCCTTCAATAAGCTGATGCGTAAGCGGATTTATCGTGTGCTGCTGATGTGCAGCCCTTACGATGCTTTTATTCTGGAAGAAGACGGGCGTATCGATGCCCAGTTGTTCAACGAATATGTTTCACTCAATTTGCGCTTTCCTCCCGAGATTATCCAGGTATCTTCGGCATCTGAAGCGCTCGAAGTGCTGGAGCAGGAGAAAATCAACCTGATTATCAATATGCTCAGCCTTATCGACCGCGATCCGTTTGAACTTTCGCAGGAAATTAAAGAAAAGTACAATGGCATTCCTATTGTGGTTCTTACACCGTTTTCGAGGGAAGTAAATCAAAAGCTGGAGTCGATAAGCGGCAGAGTTTTCGACTATGTTTTCTGCTGGCTTGGCGATGTGGGTATTTTACTTGCAATTATCAAGCTTCTCGAAGATAAAATGAACGTAGATTACGATGCTAAAATTGTCGGCGTTCAAACCATTATCCTTGTTGAAGACTCATTTCGCTATTATTCAAGTTACCTGCCGAATCTCTATAAAATGCTCATCACACAAGCCAAGACCTATGTATCGGAAGGTTTGAATGAGCATGAAAAGAACATCAGAATGCGCGGCAGACCCAAGCTTTTACTGGCGACCAATTACGAAGAGGCAGTTGCACTGTACGAAAAATACAAGGCAAATCTGCTGGGAATAATCACCGATGTCAGATACCCGCGAAAAGATAAAGTTGACAGGGAGGCCGGCTTCCATTTATTGCGTAAGATTCGCGAGGAGAATTCGTTTTTGCCGGTTATCATTCAGTCGTCGGAAGATGACAACGAAGATAAAGCATTGCGGCATGGCGCCATCTTTTTGAATAAAAACTCGAAGACATTCTTTTTCGACCTGAAAAGGGTTATTCTCGAAGAGTTTGCCTTTGGCGACTTTATATTCAGGCATCCTCAGACAGGGGAGGAGATTGCACGGGTTTCGAACATTAAAGACCTGCAGGAGTGCATTATGCACATCCCTGATGAGGTGATCGTTGACCGTGCTCGCATGAACTTCTTCTCCCGATGGCTTAAAGCCCGTGCCTTGTTCAGTATTGCACGTCTCTTCGAAGTAATAAACACATCCGATTTCGAAAGTGTAACCGGACTGAAGACCTATATTCACGATACCATTTCATGGTACCGCTTCAACAGCGCGCGCGGTGTAATCGCCAAATTCTACCGTGATGAATATGACCGCTACCTGTTGTTTACCCGGCTGGGTGACGGTTCGCTGGGAGGAAAAGCAAGGGGGCTGGCATTTATCGACAACCTGATATCGAGGAATAACCTCCGCAACAAATATAAAAATTTGCATATCACCATACCTCGTACCCTGGTGGTTACTACCGAGGTTTTCGACCAGTTTATGGAAACCAATAAGCTCTACGAAGTAGGATTATCGAGCCTCGACGACGAAACCATTTTACACAAGTTCGCTGAAGCAAGCTTCCCTCAGGCTTTTCTCAAAGATTTACGCAAGTTCATTGCCATTGTAAAAAACCCGCTTGCAGTAAGGTCTTCGAGTTTGCTCGAAGACAGCCATTATCAGCCTTTTGCTGGTATCTACTCTACCTACATGATCCCGTATATCAAGGATTCTGAGATGATGATCAACATGCTTACCGATGCAATCAAGAGTGTGTATGCTTCGGTGTATTACAAAGAAAGTAAGGCATATATGGCTGCAACCAAGAATGTGATCGACGAGGAAAAAATGGCGGTTGTGCTGCAGGAAGTTTGCGGTAAAAAACACGAAAACACATATTATCCCGAAATTTCGGGTGTTGCAAGATCTACCAATTTTTACCCCATTGGCAAGGAGAAACCCGAAGAAGGTATTGTAAATCTGGCATTGGGGCTTGGAAAATACATTGTTGACGGGGGAATGTCGCTGCGCTTTTCACCACGCCACCCAAAGAAGATTTTACAGCTCAGCAGCCCCGAAATTGCCTTGAAAGAAACCCAAAACTATTTTCTGGCGCTCGACCTTGACCCGAAAAGCTTTAAAATATCCACCAACGAAGGTATGAACCTTTTAAAGCTCAACCTGAATGCTGCCGAAATGCACGGAGTGCTAGATAACATTGCTTCCACCTACGATTACAACGATCAGGCCATTCACGACGGTGTGTATCCAGGTAAAAAAATTATCAGTTTTGCCAATGTACTTAAATACAATCGTTTACCTCTGTGCGATGCCATCTCCGATGTGCTGCGTATCGGGCAAAGCGAAATGAGCAATCCGGTGGAAATAGAATTTGCCGTTTCGTTCGATCCAATCGACAACAAAAAGGCAATGCTGCACCTGCTTCAGATACGACCCATTGTTGAAAGCGACGAAGTTCTGCCAATTGATGTTACCAGCATCCCCAAAGAAAATACAATTATAACCAGCCGAAGCGCCTTGGGTAACGGGGTTATAGAAGATGTTCACGACATTATCTATGTGCGGTCAGAGAATTTCGACCCTGCCGATAACCCAAAGCTTGCCGAAGAGATTGGGCGTCTCAACGAACAACAGGTGCTGCTCCGTAGAAACTATATTTTGGTCGGTCCCGGACGATGGGGCTCAAGCGATCACTTTTTGGGTATCCCTGTGAAATGGTCGCAGATATCGGGTGTGCGTGTGCTGGTGGAAATGTCGTTGCAGAATTACCAGATCGACCCGAGCCAGGGAACCCACTTTTTCCAGAACCTGACCTCGTTCAAGGTAGGATATTTCAACATCAACCCCAGCATCCAAGACGGATTTTTCGACCTGGGTTTCCTGAATAGACGCAAACCGGTGTACGAATCAGAAAAGCTGAAACTGATACGCTTTGCACATCCTGCAAAAATTTATATCGACGGAAAAAAGGGGATAGGGCTTATTCTGAAACCTGAGCGGGTGCTGAGTTAAGGGTAAGGTATGTGTACTCTTGGACATAATTTCTGAACCTGCATCTGCGTATTCGCAATAGGGTATGAATGCTTTAGAATTTACTGGCTGGGCAGTCTACTCGATTACAGGCTGTAACTTTACAACCCATTTGTTTCCTTTTTCACATTCAGCAATAAATATGTCTTTCAACCAGTTTAGTTCATCGTCGTCATTAAGTTCATCGTCGTCAATCGTTTTAATTATTTCAAGGCAACTTTTAAAGTCGCCTAAATTTCTTTTTAATTCCGCTATCATAATTCTTTCTTCTAAATTGGATTCGTCAAGAAGCGAGATTAGTTTATTACAGTTTTCTTGCCACTTGATTTCGTCATTCACATCAACAAATGGGTCATTGCCATTTCTTACTCTGTCATTATAAGCCCACCAAATTTGTCGACGTATATATAATTCTTCCTCCATATTTTCAGCAAGTCCTTCATTAAGAGTTCTAAAGTAGTCTTCAATATTTAGAAATTCAGCGTCATCCGCCATTATCCAATTTAAATTTTTTACGCCCCTCCACCATTCATATTGCACAATTTCTTCCAATTTACTCAACCAGAAGATTGTATCACATTTTTTACACTTAGTTAGATCAGGAAATTCAGGATGCTTAGTAATACTCTTACCGTCAGAGAATACTTCTGCACCAATATTGTTCCAACTCAAATAACTTCCATTTTTCAAAAGATTGCCACAATTTGGGCATTTGTAAACGTAATTTGGTCCTGTCATCATATTGTATTATATTTTAATGGCTTATGCGAGTCGCTAACCGCACCTGCGTTGGTTATTTTTTAATTAGTCATAGGGTTGATAATTCACTAAACTAGTGAAATTCAATTTCAAAGTTACAAAAAATATAATTATGTGAACACGTAATTACCTGAAAAATTTGTTGCAGAAAAATTTTCACAAACATTCGAGTTATTACTAACACACCAGCAGAAGTATGTTAATGCTTTTGAACCACTGGCGGGGCAGTTAACCCGATTTTGCAAGGGTTTTTATTCTTTTTTCATTTCTGGGTGATATTCATGATAGTCTGGTGGATATTTCTCATCCCAAATGAACTTATAGCCAGTGTCCAATTTAATAAATTTAAAATTTCTATTCCAGGTGTAAATATTATCGGATAGACTTCCAATAAATATCGCACCTACCAATAAAATTCCTGATAGAGATAAAAGAATTATAGTCAAAGTCTTATTCAACCTAATTTTTATTAGAAATTTGTTTACAAGAAAAGTAAGCGTTAACCAAAAACTGAAATAGGTTAAAACGTCAATTATTAAAGCTGAAACGAAGATTTGTAAGCAGAGAGAAGTATGCCAGCACCGACACATAAATGGTAAAGGAAATCCGGTTAATATTTCGTCTGTTCCACCCCAAATGTCTACATACCACCACTTCGTAACAGTTAAAAACGAAATAATCGTCAAGGGCAATACTAATTTCCAGATCAACTGTTTCATTTCTTTTTTTTAACTAATGCTTGCAGCAAAACGCTGTATATACCAGCTTTTATTCAATTTTACATCCAATTCTATCTGGTTTTTTACTCCAATAAAGATAAAGACCTTTCCCAATGATATAATCTTCTGTGATGAAACCCCAGTATCTTGAATCACGAGCGTTGTGCCGGTTGTCACCAATGAGGAAGTAATAATTATTTTTAAACCTATAGTCTGTAATTACTTGATTATTTATTTTAACTATTGAATCTGAAATTAAGCAATTCTCATTTTCCTGTTGTATGTATGATGCATAAATTCCAATGTTAATTCTAGTCAACTTAATTTCTTTCCCTTTTTGAGGGATATAAATTGGTCCGTAATTGTCAACTGTGCAAATCGTATCTGATTTTGGAAAAAGCATTAAAGAATGATCCTTGCTTGCTGTAACTTTATTAATTTCTTTAACAATAGTGTTTTTTGCCAATTCTTTCGCCTCTTTTTCTGTTATAAATACTAGGTAATAGTAGTCACCCACTTGATAATAGTCAGTTATTCCATGCTTATCAAATAACCTTTGATTTATTGCATCTCCATTTGTTGTGATAAAGTACTGGAATTTTAGTTTTTCAATGTTGTCAACCAATTTTTTATTCACATAAGCAAGACCATTTATGATTTCCAAACTATCACCTGGCATGCTCAGACATCTGAAAACAAATAGTGTATTTGTGTCTTGTGGGTATTTAAAAACAACAATATCATTTAATCTTATATTTTTAGTCCTTTCAATTGTTCCATAATCACCTGCCTGCAATGTTGGACTCATTGAAGTTGTCGGTATGGAGATAAAGAAAATTGGTGTAATATTATTAAGACTTCCTTTTGGTAAAAAACTTATAAATATCATTTGAAGTAAAATAATTGATAAGTAGACATACCATTTATCATACTTTTTTGGAGAAACATATGGCTTTCGTTTTACAGATTTAAAGGCATCAATAATTGCGAATAGGTAATAACAAATTATAACTGCGAATAGACCAACTAATATATGAAAGCTATATGCAAAAAACCTAATAGATAATAAAATAAATATAAGCCCCAAATAAATGAATACTCCTTTTTTTATTTTCCCGGCATAAACATGACCCAAGCCAAGAAGGAATAAATTTAAGAATGATGCGAGCCAAGGACTTTTTCTTTTTAGTTGTTTTTCAGTGACCTGTTTTTCCGGCACTAAATTATCCTTTTCATTGTTGAATTCATCAGGCATATCTTTATTGTTTTTTGTTATCATATTTAATTGGTGCTACTAAGTCGCTAACCGCAACTGTGGTGTTTATTTTTGAATTAGACTTAGGTTTGATAATTCACAAAACTACTGTAATCCACTTTCAAAGCTACAAAAAATAAAATTATGTGAACACGCAATTACCTGAAAAAATTCATAGCAGAAATATACTCCCAAACAGGTGCCGGCAGATAATGGCGGATATCACGGTTCGAAGCAATGGCATCGCGTATGAACGATGATGAAATTTCAACAGAAGGCGCTTCGGTAACGATAATGTTTTCGTGGGTTATACCGGCTCCGCTGTTTTTTCGCGGATATACATAGATGCGGTAATTTCTGAGAATTTCGTTGTAGTTTTTCCATTTGGCGAATCCTGTCAGGTTGTCGCTGCCCATGATGATGGCAAATTGCCTGTCGGGATGTTTTTCGCTGAGATAGGTGAGCGTGTCGATGGTATAACTTGGTTTTGGCATCGAAAATTCAATGTCGGATGCCCTGAAGCGGTCGTCGCTTTCGATGGCAAGGTTCAGTAGATGCAGCCGCTGCCGTTCGGGAAGCATGTGTTGTTTTTGCTTGAACGGACTTTGCGGGCTCACAATAAACCACACTTCGCACATTTCGGTAAATTCCACAAAATAATTGGCTATCAACAGATGCCCGATATGCACCGGGTTGAAGGAACCAAAAAACAGACCGGTGAGTTTATTGTGCATTGGTTACAGTTATTTCAAACAACAATGTGGAATAGGGGGGGATGATGCCTTTTTTTTCTGACCCGTAGGCAAGCCTGAAAGGTATTATCGCCAGTGCAGTCTCACCAACGCACATATAGCCCACAGCCTCTTCAAGACCAGCAATAACTTCGTTTTTTCCCATGGTGAATGTGAAAGGTGGCTCGTTGCTTTCAACAGCATCAAAAACACCTCCGTCAAGAAACATCGCTGTATAGCGCACACTAACCGTATTTCCCGGTTTCACCCTGATGTTGCCCTGTTTTTTCAGGCTTTTGAAATAGAGTCCGCTTGCAGTAGGGGTTATTTGCAAATCTTCGGTCAGTAAAAAGCGGTTAATCATGCTCAGTTCTTCAGCAGCATACTGTCGGTCGCTTGCCGAGATCTGCCTTCCGAATTCATCTTTCGGCGTAATTTTTTTCAATCTCACGTAGAACACCACCTTATCACCCGGTTTTATGAAATCGGGTACATACACGAGTTTTCGGGTATAGCGGTAAAAATCGGCTCCATCAATTTTAAAAATTGCACTGTCGCCTTCAGCCATCATCAGGAAGGCTTCTTCAATGCTCCCGTGGTGGGCCGGGGGCTCAAGCCGCATCCTGAAGTCGCTCCCTGCATCTTTCGAATCGAAAAGAACAGAATCGGTTTCGGTGGTGTATTTTAAGTTCATATCAAGAACATCGCCAATGAGAGGCCGCTTATTGTGGCGATCACCCACAAACTTATACAGTAAGCCCGATTCCGAAAGGGCATACGAACGTGTTTCGCGACTGATTTCGTTTACAATAATATTTCCATTAGCATCGAACTGCAATATGGCACCGTTTAGATAATCTTTATCAATCCCGGGAATCCGTTCATGAAAAGCCATAGAAACAATTGCCGGATCATGGCCGTTTATGCACGATGTGAGGCCGGCTGCTACTATAAAAGGCACTATGAAAATAAGTAGCTTTTTCATTTAGTTTCAAGGAGTTCAACATCGAAAACCAGTGTGGAGTAGGGCAATATTTCGTCCTTACCCAATGCACCATAGGCAATGCGTGATGGAATAATCAGCCGGGCTTTTCCGCCGGTTTGCATAAGCGCTATTCCCTCGTCCCAGCCATCGATCACTTCTTTGTTGCCCAGCGTAAATTCAATGGGTCTCGATGTAAGCGATGTCTCGAACATAGAGCCATCAATAAAACAGCCAGTGTAGTGGACTTTAACTTTTTGCCCGGGGCTGGGTTTGACCCCGCTGCCTTTTTTCAGCTCAATATAGTACAGCCCTGATGGTGTTGGTTTCACAGTTACGTTAGTGCGCTTCAGGTAATCGGCGAGAAGACTGAGTTCCGTCGCCTCGTCTTTGTGATATTTTTCTACCAGCAGATCGTTGTAGTTACCCTCCGAAATTATTTCATCCAGGCGAATGTGCAGTATTATTTTATCGCCTTTTTTTACCTTATCCGGAAGTTTTTCAAGTTTTTCGGTATAGGTGTAATAATTGTAAGCATCGACCCTGAAAACAGCGCTGTCGCCTAAATGCATCATTGCCAGAGCGTCCTCAAGCGAACCGCCCGGGTGGGCTGGTTCGTGCAGCTTTTTCAGATATTTACGGTCACTCTTCCTCGAAGAAAACAGGAGGTCACCGTTTTCGGTAAGCACATCCAGCGTGATTACCAAAAGCTCATCGGGTTTTGCAGCCGAGGCTTCGGGGTTCTCAGTGATAAAACGATATTCCAAACCGGAAGAAGCTTTTTTGAATGAGTTTACGGGGTTTTTACATCCCCATAAAAAAAGCGTTAATAACAATAATATCAGATAATTACGCATATATAATTAATCATTAACATTAATTAACTCGATGTCATACACCAAAATAGCGCGGTAAGGCACTTTGTGGCCATCGCCGGGAACGCCGTAAGCAAGATGCGGGTGAAGAATGAATCGTGCTTTATCTCCTACATGCAACATGCGAAGGCCTTCATCGATACCGGTTTCCTCTGTGTTATGCCCAATTAGCATTTCGCGGTTTCCTGTGGAATCAGACGAGTAGATAAGGGTTCCATCGAGTAAATAAGTCTTGTAAGCGAATTCGGCTTTTTTTCCAACCACGGGCATTACCCCAGACGGTGAAGTGTGGTAAATCTGGTAATATAGTCCCGTTTTGGTCTGCTGCATATCCCATTTACGGCGCGTTATATAACTTTTAATCATTTCGTCCTGCATATCAATCAATTCCCTGTTCATGTCTTTCATATCCTTGGGGGACTTGACATCCTGGTAGCTATAGTTTTCGTTATCAACAGCCACATTGTTGTTTCCTGTATTGCACGATACAATAGCAAGAAAAGGAAACACAAGCATTGCAAGAAGATATTTGTTAGAAAATTTCATTTGTGTATAAGGCAATTTTATTAGTAAAAAATTCAACAGCTTCATCAAGTGAGCCATGGTATTCGCCACCTGCAGCGTTAATATGTCCGCCACCTTTAAAATACTCAGCTGCAAATTGGTTCACAGCAAATTTATTTTTCGACCTGAAAGATACTTTTATGAATGTTTTTCGCTCGATAAAAATGGCAGATACTTTGATACCTGCAACCGACAGTGGATAATTTACAAAGCCTTCGGTGTCGCCATCCTGATATCCGTAATCCTGCAAATCCTTCAGAGTGAGTTTTATATATGCAGTTTTGAGCTCAGGAAGCACAACCAAAGCCTTATTCAATGCATAGCCCAAAAGGCGCATGCGTGAGGCTGAAAAATTATTATACACATTATCGAATGCAGCATCTTTGTTTACCCCGAATTTCAGGATCTTTGACACAATACGGAAGGTGTTGCTGTTGGACGAATTAAAATTGAACGAACCGGTATCGGTCATGATGCCCACGTAAATGCACTCTGCAAAGTTGCGGTTTGCATATTTCAGAAATCCTGCTTTCTCGGTAGCTTCAAAAATAAGCTCTGCCGTTGAACTGCTTTGCGTGGAATGAATGAGCAAATTATAGAAAGCAACCGGCCCGGGGTGGTGGTCGATAAGAATTACATCGGCACCGGCTTTTTTAATCATGGGTTGTATCACTGCCATACGGGTGATATCGTTGAAATCGACACAAATTATTAAATCTGCCTCGCTGATAAGTGCTTTTGCTTTCTGTTTTTCTTTGGAGGCTATTACAATACTATCGTTGCCGGGCATCCATTTTAGGAATGCCGGAAAATCGTTTGGACATACGACTTCTGCTTTTTTTTCAAGGCTGATAAATAGGTGATACATAGCCAATGCCGACCCAATGGCATCGCCGTCGGGATTTTCATGCGGAATGATTACCGCATGATTTGCCCGCAGCACATACTCTTTAAACTTCACTATGCTGTTGCTGTTTTTCGGAATCAATGCCATTTTTCAAACTCGTATTATGATATAACCTATAAAAATAGAATTTTGTTTCATTAGTTTACAAAAAAAAGTAAAAATGATTATTAATTATACTGGGTAGTTTTAAGAAACAAAACTTCACCATATATTATAAGCTATGATACCCAGAGTTGACTCCATTGTTTACGTGTGTAAAATTCAACCCACAAAAAATGGTGAAAAGAATAGTTGGTTTTACCATTTTTTTTTGGGTTTAATAGCATTTATTTATCATGAATTAACTTCATATTCATAACCTGATCGTTGTGGCGGATCTGTAACAGGTACATTCCTGCAACATAGCCTGACATATCAATAGTTTGTATGAATTCATCCGATATATAACTATGGCATTCCCACAACAATTTACCCTGAATATCGGTCAATTCACAATAAATGAGACCTGTATAACCCGTTATTTCCAGCGTAGTTTCAGTGCTTGCCGGATTTGGATACAAGCTAATTCCAATGGTATTGTCGATTCCGTTTATCGATTGACAAACTTCAACTATAACCATGATAGTATCTGTCGATTCGCATTCACCTACGCCAACGGTAGCCCAAACTTCATACTCACCGGGTTCTGCCCAGGTTGCATTAAAGCTTTGTTCCGTGGTTTCATCGGACCAGATAATATAATCGTAAGTGCCGGTAAGCGTATAGCTAAAGAGCTCATCAACACAGCCCGGTAGTGTTTCAGGAAGTACAAGCTCAGGAGCCGCTATTTCGGTAACAACAATTTCGTCGGAGGAACTGCAGTGGTATTCGTTCATGATAATTACCGAGTAGGTTCCACCTTCATCAACTACCAAAATTTGGTCAACAGAGCCGGTGCTCCATTCGTAGGACAATAAGTTGTCGCCTGCATCAAGGGTGAGAGTCTCGTAATCGCAGATGGTTTGGTCTTCGCCAAGGTTTATTTCCGGAACCGGGTTGAAGAAAACATTGATTTCATCGGATGCAGTACATCCGTGAATATCTGTTACTGTAACATAATAGTCGCCATCTTGAGTTGCCTCATAAATCTGGTCTTCGTAGCCATCATGCCATAAATAACTGCTAAAATCTTCTCCTGCATTAAGATTTACGGTATTGCCAATACAGTCTTCGATATCGTCTCCAAGTTGGATAACAGGATTATTAAACACTGTTATTTGAAGTGTTTCTACATCAGCTCCATCAAGGTTTTCAACAGTGAGGCTTACAGTGTAAATGCCCGGTGTTTCAAAGGTGAAAGACGTGTTGGCAGTGTTGGCAGAATTCTCTCCATCAAAATTCCATAACCATGTGAGCGGGTTGTTTGTTGATGCGTCAGTAAATGTTACTGTAAGCGGGGCGCATCCTTCGGTAACGTCTGAGCTGAATGCTGCAATAGGAGGAGTGTTCAAGGTTGTAACCGTACCACAGGCTTCGAGAGTGCAGTTGTTTGCATCGGTAACAGTTACACAATACACTCCACCGGTAAGGCCTGTTACAGTTTCCATATCTGACCCTGATGACCATTCGTACGAAACCGGGAAGGTCGCGGATGATACATTCACAGTTGCAGTTCCATCGTTCATTCCTGTGCCTGATTCAGCAGTTGTTACAACATTGGCTGTAATTGCAGTATAATAAGTAACTGAAACTATATCAGATGCAGTACAACCATTTATATCTTCCACTATAACAGTGTAATCGCCAGAAGAACTTACAGTGTTAGTTGAAGTTCCATTAACATTATTCCACTGATATGAAACAAATCCTTCTCCAGCATTAAGTGTAACGATATCGTATGAGCAGGCATAGATATCAGCACCCAGATCTACTATTGGATTGTTGTTAACTTCAACTATGGTAGAAGCAAGCGATGAGCAACCGGTTGAAGAATTTGTGTATAATACCGTATAGGTGCCTTCGTCAGCTGTTTCAATATTTGAAATAACAGGGTCTTCATCGGTGGATGTATACCCTGACGGGCCTGCCCATACAAAAGAAGTGCCACCGCTACCGTCAGCAAGTAAATACGCTGTTTCTCCCGAACAGTAAGGGCCATCGTTCAAGGCACTAATTGTCGGATTCAGATTAACAATAACCGATGTGTTTGCTGATGCACTGCATGAAGTGAGTGTGTTAGTGAGAGTTACAGTATATGTCCCGGCAGAAGAGGTTGTTGCATCAGTAACTGATGGATTAGCATCGGAACTGGTAAACCCATTCGGACCTGTCCATAAATAGCTATTGCCTCCGGATCCAGATGTATTTAACATTATAGTATTTCCCTCACAATAAGATCCTGTATTTCCTGCAGAAACTGTTGGATTTGGGTTAACTTCTACAATGGTGGAAGCAGAAGCTGAGCAACCGCTGGTGCTATTCAGCAGCGTTACCACATATGTTCCTTCAGCACTGGTGGTTATTCCAGATTGCTGTGGATTTTCGTTGCCTGAAGTATAACCGGCCGGACCTGTCCATGAATAAATATTTCCTCCGGAACCTGTTGCATTTAATTGCAGTGTTTCTCCTTCGCAATAGGGTCCATTGTTAGAAGCACTAATTGTTGGATTTGCATTCACTGTGGCTGTTATAGTAGCCGAAGCTGAGCAACCTGTGGTTGTATTTGACAGCACAACGGTATAAGCTCCTGAGTGCGTTGTTAATGCATTGGTTCTTTGTGGGTCTTCGAGCGAAGAGCTAAAGCTTACCGGACCAGACCA
>ENA-UPTA01000811-UPTA01000811.1-activated-sludge-metagenome-genome-assembly--contig:-NODE-811-length-36033-cov-5.174551_pt1 | contig 36033 bp, 33 predicted proteins | sample MGYA00238184_ERZ773361 | MGnify/ENA primary metagenome ERZ773361 (study PRJEB29100, sample SAMN05720205) | activated sludge metagenome | isolation source: anaerobic digester from wastewater... | reverse complement strand
GTCAAAGATTGAATATTTATTAAAGAAGTAAGGTTATCATGTATTATAAGTATAGGACTAAAAATAAATCCAGCAGGCTGTATAAACTGTTGGCAGGGCTTATTATTGTTTCTGCTGTTGTTTTTTTCGGATATAAATACAGATCTCATTTGATGTTCTGGAAGACAGGTTTCAACAAGCTGGCAGAAATAGTTTCTATCAGCGAGAGGGATACCTCGGCTTATGAAAGAAGCGGCGGAATTCAGTCAGCTCTTCAGAAAGCCGCAAAATTCCGTGAGGATGATCCGATGAACCCAGAGGCTTTTATCGTATCAGCGAAATTGTCATTTATTGTTTCAGAATCCCTGCTTCCGAGAAAATTCGGGGCAATGTTTGTAAATTCAAAAAAGGATGCTCTTTCTCCTGAAGCTGCTTCGGGTTTCATAGCTGCGATTAAATATTTCAGAAAAGCCGAAGCTTTGGGAGGAAAGAAGGCTCTTGATGATGAATCAAGGATAATGCTTGCCAAGGCTTCATATTATTCGGATTATTATCAGGCAAGTCAGATTTTTATTCTTCTTGATTCGATTAAAGAGCCTTTGATGATCAGATATACTGATGATATTTATTTCTATGCGCAGACTCTTGTTGTAAACGGTGCAGTTCAGAGAGGAATGGATTATCTTGTTAAAATGAATATGAAAGACTCTTTTTCAAAACTGGTAATGGCAAAATCTTTTGCTGAGGGAAAGCAGTTTACTGATGCTATTTCTGCTTATAAAGAGGTTATTGCAGAAACAGCAGATTCTGAAATAAAAAAGACAGCATCTGTGAATCTGGGTCTGCTTTATTATTCGCAGTCGCTTTATCGTGAAGCCGCTGATATACTTGAGCCGTTTGTTTTGCCTCAGTCCGAAGACGCTGATTTAAAGGCGGTTATGGAGAAGTTATTCGTTGAATTAAAGGATCCGGTAAAAGCAAAACTTTACGCAGTGACAGAAAATAAATAAATTCTGAATTTTTTTTGTAACAAGTCATTATAACTTGACAAAAGCGAAAAGCGAAAATAATAGGTAAGCAAAAAGAGAGTTTCTGTTTAAATTCGGCATTGATTCTCACTCAAATCATAGAATTCTTTGGGAGCTAAAATGTTTTTCAATTCACTTTACGGTCTTTTCTCAAATGATATGGGTTTCGATCTTGGTACCGCTAATACGCTTGTTCATGTAAAAGGTCAGGGGATTGTACTTTCCGAGCCGTCGGTTGTAGCCGTTCAGACGAGCACCGGAAAAGTGAGAGCCGTTGGTCACGAAGCTAAACGTATGCTTGGAAGAACTCCCGGCGATATAGTTGCGATACGTCCTATGAAAGACGGTGTAATCGCAGATTTCGAAACTGTAGAAAAAATGATCCGTTATTTTATCAATAAGGTTCATAAGCATAAAGCTCTTGTAAGACCGAGAGTTGTTATAGGTGTTCCTTCCGGAATTACCGAAGTTGAAAAACGTGCCGTGCGCGAATCCGCTGAACAGGCTGGTGCGCGCGAGATTTATTTAATCGAAGAAGCTCTTGCTTCTGCGATAGGCGCTAATATCCCAATTCATGAACCTGCTGGTCACATGATCGTTGATATCGGCGGCGGTACAACAGAAATAGCCGTTATTTCTCTTGGGGGAATGGTAATTTCCGACTCTTTGCGTATCGCAGGAGATGAATTTGACGAAGCAATTATTAAATATATGAGAAATCAGTATAATCTTGTAATCGGTGAAAGAATGGCCGAGGAAGTTAAATTCCGTCTTGGTAATGTTTTTCCTGAGAAGAAAGTTGATACTATGGAGCTCAAAGGGCGTGATGCTATTTCAGGTCTTCCTCGTACTCTTGAGATGGATTCCTCAGAAGTCAGAAAAGCTCTTAAAGAGCCGACTGAGCAGATTCTTGACGGTATTAAACATGCCCTTGAAAGAACTCCTCCTGAACTCGCTGCAGATATCGTTGAACGCGGTATTGTAATGAGCGGCGGCGGATCATTGCTCAAAGGTCTCGATAAATATATCAGCAAGGAAACAGGGGTTCCTGTAATCAGAGCTGAAAATCCTTTGACTTGTGTTGTTCTTGGTGCAGGGAAGTTTCTTGACGAGGTTAAGAACCTTTATAAATCGAATTTAAAATAAGGTTTGCCAGTGGATTTTTTTATCAGAAATAAGACCGGTGCATCACTGGTCTTTTATATTCTATTCTGTATCATTTCTATGTCGCTTCAGTCGAGCACTTTTACTCTTTCTGTAGAAGGTGTTGCGAGTGCTTTGGCGACTCCTTTTCAGAAGCTGTACTGGTATTCTCAGAATAATGTCCGCAAAATATGGGCAGGTTTTACAGATTTAAATTCCCTTAATGAAGAGCTTCGTCTTACCAGAGAGAAACTCCAGAATTATGAGAGAACAGCTGAAGACCTCACTGAAATTAAATCAGAAAATGAGAAGCTTCGCCGTTTGTTGAATTTCGGCGATAAAGTCGGTTATGATAATGTTCCGGCAATGATTATCTCAAAGGATCCGGATAACTGGTTCCGTACAATAATAATAAACCGCGGATCAAATGACGGTATCAAAATCAACATGCCTGTTGTGGCTTTTAACGCGGATGAGAAAGCCGTTGTCGGAAAGGTAATCGAAGTCAGAGGTTCTGTTTCCAGAATTCTTCCGGTTATAAGCTCAGATTTGAAAATAGGTGTTATGCTTCAGGATTCAAGATCTCCAGGACTTATGCAGGGAAGTTCATCGCGCCCGGGACTTGCTCAGATTGATTATCTTTCAAAATCAGTTCAGATTCCGACAAATGTTTATGTTGTAACTTCCGGACAGGGCGGTGTTTTTCCTCAGGGGCTTTTAGTCGGAAGGATTTCACAGACTGTAGTTACCAAGTCGAGCGCATTTCAGAGAGCTATAGTGACGCCAATTATTGATTATAATGAAGTTGAAGAAGTTTACGTAATTAAGTATGTACCCGACAAAGAGCTTGAAGAGTTAACTAAAAAGGAAGAGCAGAAATAATGATTCTTGTATACATCTTATCCGCGGTTATTCTGGCGGTCTCATTGATTCTTCAATCCCATCCTTCCTTCGATGCAATACGTTTCGCAGGTGTTAAGCCTGATTTGTCATTTATAGCGATTATCTATTTCTCATATTCGTTCGGTTCTTTTTACGGTCAGACATGCGCTTTTATAACAGGTATTTTTCAGGATGCAAATTCCAATAGCCCGCTGGGACTAATGACTTTGCCGAAAGTCCTAATTGCATTTTTTGCCGGTTTTGTCGGCAGATCTGTTTTTCAGGGCAGTTCGTTTACGATTATATTGATAATTTTTGTTGCATCGCTTTTAAAGGGCGGTTTAACTTTGATATTTGCACTGATTTTTAATGATGCTTCTGTAGCATCACTTTTGCATATTGTTCTTCCTGAATCTGTTTATAATGCAGTAATTGCAATGCCTCTTTTCTTCATCTACGATAAAATTTTTGAATTTGAATTATCAAAAGAGAGGTACTAAATGTCCAATACCTCTTTGCGCGGCAGAATGCTTGAAGCTTTCCGTGGGAAAGTTTTTTTGTATATGTCGGTTACCGGCGGAATTTTTATTATATTTGTTTTTCAGCTCATAAATCTTCAGTTCATTCAGGGAAGTTATTATACTGCAAGATCAAGAAGCAATATTGAGGACAATGTCCCTGTTCCGGCAAGCCGCGGAGAAGTCTATGACAGGCATTTTGATATTAAATCTTCTTCAAACAAGGTAATTTCATCAAACAGACCTTCGTTTAATATTACAACTGTTCCCGCTAAGTTTGAAAGCAAAAAGCAGATGGCTGAAATCGTTCAGCGCGTAGCCGTGCTTCTAGGTGTTGATTCATTCGAATTGTTAAGAGAAATGGATAAAGCCAATCCATGGCAGAGAATTGTAATTAAAGAAGACGTTTCTTTTGATGTAGTAGTTTCTATTGCATCTCATGAAGAACTTTATGAACATATAATGTGGGAAGATGCTCCGGTCCGTGTTTATAATTACGGCCCTGTTTTTTCACATGTGATGGGTTATATCGGAAGCATTGATCCAGGCGAATATGATAAACTTAAAGATCAGGGTTATAAGTACTATCAGAAGATAGGAAAGAACGGAATAGAGAAACAGTATGATAATTTTTTGCGCGGAACAGACGGCAGTGTAAAAAGAATTGTGGACGTGCATAACCGTACAGAAGGTGAAGAGTTAGGTGATGAGCCTGTTTCCGGTAATAATCTTGTTCTTTCACTTGATTATGAACTGCAGAATGTAGCTTATACTGCGATGCAGGACAAGATGGGTTCGGTTATAGCTGTGAAGCCGTCGACAGGAGAGATTCTTGTTCTTCTGTCAAAGCCGGATTTCGATCCTAATCTAATAACCTCCAAAAATGCGTCGGATATTCTAGCTTCACTTCAAAGTGATGAGCAGAAACCTTTTTTAAACAGAGCAATACAGTCAAAGTATCCGCCTGCTTCGACATTCAAGATTATTACAAGTATTGCAGCTTTAGAAGACGAAAAATGGCAGCCGGAATGGACATACTATTGTTCAGGGCATTATATCTTGAAGGGACTTCAGGATAGATCATATCAGTGCTACAAGGGTCAATCGCACGGGAATCTGGATATGATCGGCGCGATAGGAATGTCGTGCAACGTTTATTTTTATAATTTGGGATATAAAATCGGTCCGACTTCAATTATAAATTATGCAAAGTATTTATGTATGGATAAGGTTACCGGTATTGATTTGCCGGGTGAAATTTCCGGTTTTGTTCCTTCTAAACAATGGAAAATGAAAACTTTCGGTCAGGGTTGGTTTGACGGTGATACGATAAATCTGGCGATAGGCCAGGGATTTACTTCGATTACTCCGGTTGCTCTTTGCGATCTAGTTTCGGCTATTGTCAATAAGGGTATTGTATATAAGCCTCATTTAGTGAGGGAAGTCCGTTCGCAGGATAATGCGACAGTGATTAAACGCATCGAGCGTGAAAAATTATTCGAGATTCCGCTTTCAGCCCGCACAATTGAAACAGTCACATCCGGGATGCGTTATGGGGTTACAAACGGAACATCAGGCAGACTTAATTATCTAAAAGTTCCGATTGCGGCAAAAACCGGAACTGTTCAGACCAGATCTGTAGTTAAATCAGATCATACTCAGCATGCGTGGTTTGTCGGATTCGCTCCTTTCGGCGGAACCCCGGATGATTCAGTTGTTGTTGTAGTTATGGTTGAGTACGGTGTCGCTGGGGCGATTGCTGCCGTTCCTGTAGGCGAGGCTATTTTTTCAAAGATGATTTCTATGGGATATTTTAATGATACGCAGAAGTGATTTAGCAAAATTCGATCTCTGGCTCATAGTTTTTGTCGTGATACTTTCATTGATCGGCATATTTACTATTTACAGTGCGGGTTTTGACGCCGTGACAAAGATTAATAATGGAATGTTTAAAAAGCAGATAATATCGTTTGTGATAGGTCTTGTTTTAATGTTCGGAATTATGGTTATTAATTTCAGGCTTATTGAGCAGAATTGTTTTTACATATACATCGGTTTGCTCTTTATAGTTATTCTGACTTCGTTTCTTGCCCCGTCTATTCGAGGAACACGCGCATGGATCGATTTCGGAATTTTTTCCATTCAGCCTTCAGAATTTATGAAGATTGCGACTATTGTAATGCTTGCAAAATATCTTGAACTCCGTGAGCGGGATATTCAGAATTTCAGGGAGCTTTTCGTTCCGGCAATAATTACTCTGGTGCCTGTATTTTTTATAATGCTTCAGCCCGATTTCGGAACAGCAATGATTTTTGTTCCAATTCTTTTCGTGATGCTTTTTGCCGCAGGCGCAGACGTAACACATCTTGTTTCAGTAGCTTCAATTGCGCTTATAGCGCTTTTAATACCTACTTATATAACTCATCACGAGTGGCTTCACACCGAAGCGTACAATCCGTTGATTACTTTTTTTAAGAAAGGATCAGGGATTTTTATAGTTATTGCTGTATTAATTTTTATTTCTGTTATATTTTTTGCTTTCAGGTTTATATTTGCGAAAAAATCATACAGAAGAATTTACATTCCTGCAACTGTTTTATCGATTGGTCTTGTTTTAGCAGTAATTCTTCAGAGGTCATTGCGTGATTATCAGAAAAACCGAATTCTTGTTTATCTGAATCCGGATCTTGATCCGAAAGGCGCGGGTTATAATGTTATCCAGGCGAAAATTGCAATCGGTTCAGGCGGATTTTTCGGAAAGGGTTATTTGTCGGGAACTCAGACTCAGTACGGATTCCTTCCCGAAAAAACTTCGGATTTCGTATTTCCTGTAATTGCTGAAGAATGGGGTTTCTTCGGAGCTCTTGTTGTTATTCTTCTTATGTTCGGAATAATTTATCAGGGTCTTAAAATTGCTCTTGAAGCCAAGGATAAATTCTCATCATTGTTAGCTTTCGGTCTTTCTTCTTTGTTCTTGTTTCATGCTATTGTAAATATCGGAATGGTAATCGGTTTAACTCCGGTTACAGGAATTCCTCTTTGTTTTGTTTCATACGGCGGAACCAATCTTATGATGTGCATGATAGCTGTCGGAATCCTGCTTTCAATAAAAATGTCTAAAAGCTCGTAAATTTCTGAAAAAAATCCGTATATACTTGTACGGAGGTTTTTATGAAATACTTAAACTGCCTGCTTGATGTTATTTCACCTTCTTTCTGTTCTTTTTGCGGAAGCGTGATTGCCTATGAGTCATCCGGAGTCTGCAAAAAATGTGCGGATAAACTTCTGCCCTATGAAACATGTGCCGAAGACAGCAATCCGCCTGACTTGAAGAAAATATATTATGATAAGATATATTCATTGTGGAAATATAATTTATATTCCAGAACTCTTGTTTCAGAATTTAAAAATAAAAATAATTTATCTATTTCAGAATATCCGGCTAAGGAATTCGCGAGAATTATTAAGGAAGAAAAACTGAATATTGATATTCTTACGTGTATTCCTATTTCACGGGCAAAACTTAGAAAAAGGGGATACAATCAGGCGGAATATCTATCAAAAAAAATATCTATAAATACCGGAATCCCTTATGATCAAACCCTGAAAAGCCTTTTTGCCGGCGGAGAACAGAAGAAGCTCGATTATAATGACAGATTCTTTAATACTCTTGGAAAATTTATATTGAACGCTGATGTACGGGGCAGATCTATCGGATTGATAGATGATGTTATGACAACTGGCGCTACAATCAATGAAGCTTCAAGAATATTAAAACAAGGCGGTGCTTTAAAAATTTCTGTATTCACGATGGCTAAGGTTGAACCTTTTGTGTATGAATCCGTTTGAAGCATATATAAAAAATGCCTTTTCATTGTATAAAAGTTGACATTATTTCCATTTTATGTTCTTTTGAATCAGTTTTTCAATAATTGAGGTAATATGAAAAGACAGCGCGAAGAAGGTCTTGATATAATTGTTTTGGACGGAAGAATCGATCAGGATATGAGTGAAGAGCTTGAAACTCTTCTTGATGAATGTGTTAAAGACAATGTGAAGAATATATGCATCGATATGATAGAAGTTAAGCATATCTGCAGTTCGGCTCTCGGCGTACTTGTTGCAGTAAAGAGACGTATAAAGGATCATGAGGGAGATATAAAGCTTGTTCTTTCAAATGATAATCTTTTGAAACTTTTTCAAACTACTATGCTTGATAAGGTTTTTGAAATTTACGAATCTGTCCGCGAATGCAGAAATTCTTTTGATTGATTGCAATAAAGAAAAATGCCGGAGATTATATGATTACGCGTGAAAAAGAAGAACTTTTACGATATTATAATGAAGGTTTGACATTGTATAAGCTTCGAAAATGGAGCGATGCCGAAAAAATGTTCGAAAAGGCTCTTTCTATTATTCCGTCTGACGGACCGTCAAAATTGTATCTTGATAGAAGCCGAAATTTTATGCAAAACCCCCCTTCGGAAGACTGGGATGGCGTTTTTGTTATGACAACGAAGTAGGGGAAATATGAGCAGAAAAGTTATACAGGTTAATAAAAATCCGGTTTATGAAAACGGAATGGTAGCTACGGTTTTCGGAAAGGATACTGAATTCTACGGTGATTTGTCTTTTTCAAAGTCACTTCAGATAAATGGTTTTTTTGAAGGAGAGATTATCGCTAAAGGTTTCATGGTGGTAGGAGAAGGAGCCGTTGTAAAAGCAAACATCAAGGCGAAGAGTGTTGTAATAAGCGGCACTGTATACGGAAATATTGAAGCTGATTCCAAACTTGAAATAATGCCTAGCGGTAAACTTTACGGAAATATAAGAACCGCTAAACTGAAAATAGCCGACGGAGTTGTTTTTGAAGGGAATTGTGAAATGATAAAGGAACAAAAACGCGCTGATCTGCCGAAGAAAAAAGGCGAAGCGGAAGCGATAGATGCATGAGAAAGTTTTAACAGGTTTTTCATCTGATAATAAGTGCGGGATTTGCCCGCACTTTTGCGTTATCGGAGATAATTTTAAAGGGATATGCGGCGGCAGAGAGTTTATCGGCGGCTCTGTTTATTCATCTAATTATGCGATAGTTTCTTCGATAGCAGTTGATCCTGTTGAAAAAAAGCCTCTTTACCATTTTCATCCATCAGAAAAAATATTGTCCGTTGGAACTTTCGGCTGCAGCATGAAATGTTTCTTCTGTCAGAATTGGCAGATAAGTCAGACGGTTCCTTCTTCTTTCAGGGAAATTCAGCCGCATGAGCTGGTTAACTCTGCTGTATCAAACAAAATACCCATGATTGCATTTACATATTCCGAACCGATTGTGTGGTATGATTACGTATACGACTGCGCATCAGCGGCAAAAGAAAAAAATATAAAAACCGTGATGGTTTCTAACGGATTTATTAACGATAAGCCGCTTGAGAAACTTTATCCGCTTATTGATGCCTGGAATATTGATCTTAAGGCTTTTACTGTAAAATCATATCAGACTCTTGGTGCAAAACTCAGCATAGTCAAAGATAATATAGCTTTTTTATCCGGCAAAACACATCTTGAGCTGACGACTCTTGTTGTTCCAGGATTCAATGATTCTTTTGCTGAGCTTAAAGAAATGGCGGAATGGATTTCTTCAATAAATCAAGATATACCATGGCATCTGTCTCGTTATTTTCCTGCATATAAATCATCTGCTCCTCCGACCGGAGAAGAATATTTGAATCATCTTTACACCGAATTTTCTTCCATGCTCAATTATGTTTACCTTGGAAATACCGGAAACGGCATTGGAAGCGATACTAAATGCCCGAGGTGCGGAAATATTGTTATTGAAAGAAAAGGCTACTCTGTTGATATTTGTTCTATTGACGGCGGCTCATGCGCAAAATGCGGCCATAAACTAAATATCGTTTTCGGAGGAACAAATGGCTGAAATAATTGACGGAAAGGTATTTTCGAAAGAAGTAAGAGACGGATTAAAGCTTAAACTCGAGTCTCTATATAAAAAAACTGCCAAAAGACCGGTTCTAGCGGTCATATTGATCGGAGAGGATCCTGCTTCACAGGTGTATGTTAAGAACAAGATTAAAGCGTGTGCTGAAATCGGTGTTGTAAGCAGGGAATACATTAAAGAGTCTTCCATCACAGAAAAAGAACTATTGTCCATTATTGACGATTTGAATAATGATGCAGATGTTAACGGAATACTCGTTCAGCTGCCGCTTCCAAAGGGAATAAATGAAAAGAAAATAATCAACGCCATTTCTCCTGAAAAGGATGTGGATGGTTTTCATCCTGTAAATATCGGGAAAGTTGTAATAGGCGATGATTCGGCTTTTATGCCGTGTACTCCGCATGGATGTCATGAACTGATAAAAAAATATGTTCCGAACACTGACGGGCTTCATGTAGTTGTTGTCGGAAGAAGTAACATCGTCGGAAAGCCCATGGCGAATATAATGGTTCAGAAAAATAAAGGCGCTAACTGTATCGTAACGGTGTGTCATTCTGCATCGAAGGATATTTCAAAGTATACTCTTCAGGCTGATATTCTAATTGCTGCAGTCGGTGTTCCTGAAATGATAAAAGCAGACATGGTCAAAGAAGGTGCTGTTGTTATCGATGTCGGAGTAAACAGAATTCCTTCAGATGAAGCCGGAAAAACAAAACTTGTCGGAGATGTCGATTTTGAAAATGTGAGCAAAAAGGTTAAGGCTATATCTCCTGTTCCGGGAGGTGTCGGACCTGTCACTATTGCCATGCTTATGAAAAACACAGTAAAGGCTTTTTGTATTCAAAACGGGATTGAAGAATAAAATACCCGCGTTTGCCGTCTGGGAGAAGCGCTTAGAACCACGGTAAACGTGGGTTCTCGCACGGGCAATTTGGTCTTCTTCCGAAGAAGCGTGACCTACAGACCCGGATATAAAAATCCCTCTAAAGAATTAGGTTCAAGAGCATTGACCCTTCGCGAACAACGCAGGCATAATCAATATAAGAACGCAAGGTTTAACGGGCAAGCAAATTTCGCAAATTATGAGAAGAATTATAATAGCTCTTTCATTGTTTCTGAGTACTTCCTTGTTTTCTAACAGGATAACTTCAGAGAAAATTGATTCTACCCTGAGAACTCTGCATTTTAATGTTCATTATGAAAAAGGGTATGAGGCGAATGCCGTAAGAACTGCAGAATATGCAGAACTGGCATATGAATATCTTTCAGAAAAATTCCGCCTTAGGATTGATTGCGTTACTGATATAATTCTTTATCAGGATTCCTGTGATTATAAAAACACACGGATTGTTGATATCAATTATGACGATTCTATATTGGCTTTTTCATCACCTGAAAATAGATATATTGTTTTGCCATTTTATTCCGAAAGAAAAACATTTAAAAAAATTATATTTCATGAGATGACGCATGTTTTCATCCATAAATATATAAAGCAGAAAAGCTTTTATAAAAAAATCCCTTCAGAGTTGGAAGAAGCATTTTGTGAATATTTTTCCGGCAGTTACGACTCTCGTGAAATTATGATTCTTCGGGATATGATACTTTCTAAAAATCCGCTTTATTATACTTATAGAAAATATCATGCTTCGTATTATCCGGATTCATCTATAATATCAGCTTTTGCATTGCGTCTTATTTCCGAAAGACATGGTGAAGATGCTGTTCTTAAAATTCTTTACGATGTCCTGTCCGGAGGAAGCTATCGTGATATTATTGATAATCTTGCCGGCGGAGACGGAGAGTTATCGGGATTTCTGGAAAAAAAGTCAGAGCATGATGATTCTGAAATAAACTTCCAATACTCTGAAATAATACCAAAGAATAAATCTGTTTCTGATTATTCTATTTCTGAAGAAGGTATGGTCGGCGTTAATTACGGAGGATCAATTGTTCTTTATAAAAATGGTAAAAAATTGTATTCGAAAGGGCGCAGTATTTCAGGAAGAACATTGATTTTAAATGATATATCTATGTCTTCAGGCCGGATTGTTTATTCCATATTGAAAAACGGAATCCGATATGCTGTTGTTTCAGATATAAAAGGCAAAGAAAAACATATTCAGATACCTGTTAAAAATTCCGATCTGATTAAAATTTCAAGCTGCGGTAATTATTTATATTATCTCATAAGATCGGCATCATCAAATATCATCGCCGAATTTTCTATACATTCCAATGCTTCAAGGATAATTTACAGTACCGGAAATCATATCTATGATTACATTGTTGCGGGTAAAAATATTTTTATATCTGAAGATTCGGATAAGTCCGCAGTAATAAAAAAAATAGACTATTCGGCAAAGACAGAGAGAACCATTGCACAGATTAAAGCTTTTGATCTGTCAATCAGCGGCAGATATATGTATTTTTCGTCAGATAATGACGGTACGTTTCAGATTTACAGCATTGATACAGAAAATTACAGTATTCTCCGTCATACAAATTCATCCACATCTGCGAAGAAACCTTTCGTTTCGGGAGAAAAACTTTATTTTTCTGTTTTCAGAAACATGACATGGCATATATCTGAAAAACAGATTCTTGGTACTGCTTATATACCGCTTACATCACCTGTTGAACAGTCAAAACCATATTATGATTTTAAGGATTCGGATTTTTCGGATTTGCAAAACCGGCTGATTCTAATTCCCGGTTTAAAGGCGTCTATATTTAATTCGCGTTTTTCCGGAATGTTATCATTTGCCATTTCAGGACTTACTAATCAAAATTCAATTAATATCAAAACCGAATACAAATATAGAAAGAAAGAAGAGAAAGATGCTTCCGCCGCGGTGTATTTTAATTCTGATAACGGAATTCTGAATTATCAGGCGGGATTATATCACCTGAAGAATCCGGAATTTAACGATGGATTATCTGCTCATGTTCCTTTTTCATTATCTTTCGATAAACAGGATACTTTGTATGCAAAGGCGTTTCTTCCTTTAACTGGTTATTTTTCTATCGGTTCGGCATTTTATTATCAACGCAGCGGCAATGAATATTATAAAACTGCAGATGCTTATATTCAGTATGATACATGTGATAATGTAATTGCCTCTGAGAAATCCGGTGTTTTTTTAAAAAGCGATTTCTTATACACTTTTTCGAAAAATGCATTTTCGTCATATTTTGTGTTGTTTGATATTTACGCAGATATATCTCCTTTATCGCTTTATTATAAAGGTTCATTCTATAAAAGCCGCTTTGAGTATAAATCGTCCTATATGGAGTTTTTATCAAAGGATGATTTTGAAATATCATCTGAAATCATGCAAAAGAATAAATTTTCCATAACTTTCGATTTTAATGAAATAAGTTCATGGAGGAATTATTTTGATGTTCCGCTTAGTGCCGGAATATTTTGGTCCAGATATTATTATGGAAATCCGGATAAAATAAATTTTTTCAATGAAGCCGGTTTTACTGTTTTTGTTGAAAATTCAAACGGTCTTTTTTTATATCTTGACTGCGGAAAGACTTACCGGTACAGAGAAGGCTTGAGCGGCGGAGGTGTTTCTTTCGGCGCCTCTTTTTCAATATAATACAGGAGTTAACATGGAACGTAAGGCAGACATTAAGCGCAAAACGAGCGAAACTGATATATCTCTGAAAATAAATCTTGATGACAATTCACCTTCGGAAATATCTACAGGGGTTCCTTTTTTTGATCATATGCTTAGTGCATTTGCAAAGCACGGTCAGTTTTATCTCGAAATAAAGTGCGATGGAGATACTCATATCGACGACCATCATTCGGTTGAAGATATAGGAATTGTTATGGGGCTTGCTTTTAAAAAAGCCCTTGGTGATAAAAAAGGTATTTCAAGGTTTGGTTTTGCTTCTGTTCCCATGGATGATTCTCTGGCACAGGTTTCTGTGGATTTTTCCGGGCGTGCTTACTATAAATACAGCGGCTGTGAATTAATCGGATATATTTCTGATTATGCTGAAGAACTTACCAATGAATTCTTTTATGCGTTTGCGGCAAATGCAGGAATGAATCTTCACGCTAATCTGATTTACGGACAAAACCGCCACCACATTCATGAGGCATTATTTAAGGCTCTTGCGGTAGCTGTACGTGAAGCAAAGAAAATTGTTTCTGATGAAATTCCTTCAACAAAGGGAGTGATATGATTTCAATAATTGATTACGGCATGGGCAATCTCAGATCTGTTGCAAAAGCCGTTGAGCTTTTTACCAAAGATGTTCAGATAATAAGAGATCCTGATGAAATAAGGAAATCTTCTGCGATTATTATTCCCGGCGACGGGGCTTTTCCGGCAGCGATGAAAAATCTTTCAAGCGGCGGCTGGATAGAGCCTCTGCGTGAACATATTTCATCCGACGGGTATTGTTTGGGTATATGTCTTGGATTTCAGATTTTATTTTCATCAAGCGAAGAATTTTCGTACAATGAAGGATTGGATGTGATAAAAGGCAGAGTAGTCAGATTCAGCGATTCTTCGCTGAAAGTTCCGCATATGGGCTGGAACAGGGTTGATTTTAATTCTGAAAATAAATTTTTAAAAGGAATTGAAAGCGGAACATATTTCTATTTCATTCATTCTTTTTATCCCGTAGATGTTGAGCCTTCATCTGTTATAGCTACAGCGGATTACGGCGGGCGTTTTACATGCGTAGCGGGACATGGGAATTTGATAGCATCACAGTTTCATCCTGAAAAAAGCCATGAAGCAGGGCTTAAAATTATTAAGAATTTTGTTGAGGAATCATGCAGATAATACCGGCAATTGATATAAGAAACGGAAAATGCGTTCGTCTTGTTCAGGGAGATTATTCCCGTCAGATAAATTATGAAATGATCCCGTTTCGCAGGCAATGTTTTTTGAAGACTGCGGAGCGAAAATAATTCATGTGGTAGATCTTGACGGAGCAAAAGAAGGGCATCCGGTAAATTCAGATCTAGTCTGCGAAATACGTTCAAGAGTTAATGTTGAAGTTGAAATCGGAGGCGGCATCCGCACAGAAAAAGACATATGTCTTTATGCGGAAGCAGGTATAAACAGAATTATCATCGGTACCAAGATTCTCAATCCTGAGTTTTCGGATACTATTTCCAAGTATAAAGACTCTATTGTTGCAGGGATTGATGCTAAAGACGGCAAGGTTGCAACTCATGGATGGGTAAATGTTTCTGAGTATAATGCTCTTGATGTTATCCGTAATCTTTGCTTGCAGGGAGTTAACCGTATAATTTTTACGGATATAGCTACAGACGGCATGATGCAGGGACCAAATTATGATTCTTTAAAGCAGATTCTTGATAATATTCCGGGAGTTGCACTGGTCGCTAGCGGCGGTGTTTCGTCTCTTGATGATGTAAAAAAACTTAAAATGCTTGAAAAAAACGGGCTCTTCGGCTGTATTATAGGGAAGGCTATATACGACGGTATGATAGACCTAAATGAGGCGGTCAGAATAGCGAATGGCTAAGAGCTCCAAAAAAAACGATAAAGCTCAGCTTGAATATTTTGAAAGAAAGATATTCGATTTAAAGCAGCTCATAGAGATAAGCAAGGGTCTTAACTCTACTCTGGAGTACAATGTTCTCATCGACTCTATTTTGCTTACATGCATGGGTCAGATGCAGCTTGTGAAAGCCGGGATATTTTTTAAAAAGAATTTTGATGATGAGTATTTTTCGCTGCACCGCAATCACAAAGGAATTGAATTGAACAGAGATACTGATTACGTAATTCCGAACGATTCATATCTTGCAGGTCTTCTTGCCGGAAATGACCGTTGTTTTACAGCTAGTGAAATATATGCCGATTCAAAAGTATCACCGGCGGAGAAGGATATGCTTTCGAGTATTAATCCTACTCTTCTTGTTCCGCTTAAGGGAAAAGGGAAGTTTCACGGGATTATACTTTTAGGAGATAGAATAAGAAATTGTGATTTCTCAGATGAGGAAAAAGAATACCTGCTTGATATAGCATCTCTTGCAGGTATAGCAATTGAGAATGCATACCTTTATGAAGTCGCAACTACCGACATGATGACCAAACTTAAGATTCATCATTATTTTCAGACTGTTTTGACAGAAGAAATCAAACTTGCTTATCAGATACTGACACCTGTTTCACTTCTGATGCTTGATATAGATAATTTCAAAGAATTCAATGATACCTACGGACATCTTTGCGGTGATATTGTTTTAAAGAATGTTTCATCTCTCGTAAAAAAGAACTGCCGTCAGATAGATACTGCTGCAAGATACGGCGGAGAGGAAATTGCAGTTATTTTGACACGAACTAATCTTGAGGATGCATTGAATGTTGCAGAAAGAATACGCGATCAGATTGCAAGCAGCAGGATAACCCATGAGGGGAAAGAACTTAAAACAACTGTTTCCATAGGTGTTACTGAGTTTGACCGTTCGATTAAAGAAAACAACAATACAATGATAGCCAGAGCGGATTCAGCTCTTTATGATTCGAAAAGATCCGGAAAAAACCGTGTTTCTTTCTGTACTTCTGGCGGAAAAACCGGAGATATCAATGGCCCGCGTTAAGAAAGACCCGTTAAAAGCTGTTCTCCCCAAAAAAACATCAGCCAGAGCTAAGAAGAAAACTTCGAGTGCTCATTATGTTTTGATTATAATGATTCTTGTTGCTGTAATTGCCGTTCTTGCCGTTAACATTCTTGATTATAATCCGGCAGCGTCAAATATGCAGAAAGAATTGCCGTATAAAGATTCGGTTAAGTCACAGGAAAAACCTTCAGATGATAAAACTGAGATTGCTGATGAAATTAAAGATGAAACAAATGAAGATAATAAAGAAAACAGCGAAGAAACTCTTCCAAAGCAGGTTAAAGTAAAAAGTTTTTTTATTTCCGTAAATGAAGACAGCGGAAAGATAAAATATATCCCGTTTGAACGGTCAGTTCCGGCAGGCAATGATCTGCGTGAAGCTCTGACAGTTTTATCGAAGGGGCTTTCGCGCGATGAAGAAAAAAAAGGATTTCTTTCAAGTATACCTAAATCGATGAAAGTTCATTCAGCGGTAATACGCGGCGGAATTGCATATATTGATGTATCTTCGGATATTTCTCATGAGGCATTCGGAGATATCGCACTCAGCCGTGTTAATCAGATATATTATACTGCGAGGCAGTTTCCCGGAGTTAAAGGAATATCCATTACCGTCAACGGTAAAAAAGTTAATTCCATAGGTCAGGACGGACGGATAATACACTGGCCGATAAGGAATCCTCTTTGAATTTTGAAATTGAATTAAAAGCATATTATGATGATGAAGACGAGCTGCGCAGAAAACTTAAATCATTAGGTGCTGTGTTCGTTTCCCTGCTTGAAGAAGAGGATGTTTATTTTTCACATCCTTCAAGGGATTTCGCTGAAACAGGGGAAGCTTTCCGAATTAGAAAAAGCGGGAATGATTTTTGTTTTACTTACAAAGGGCCAAGGCAGTCGTCAGGAATAAAGGTCCGCGAGGAGATTGAGTTTTCCATTGGAGATTATTCTGCGGCTTATGCGATGATAGAGAAGCTTTCTTTTATACCACGCGGCAGAGTTAAAAAGGTAAGAGAAATATTTACTTATTCTGATTTCACAATTTGCCTTGATGATGTAGAGGAAGTTGGAAAGTTTATAGAGGTTGAAAAAATCGGTTCTGATAAAGATGTAATCGAACAGGAAATACTTGTAATTGCGCAAAAGCTTGGAATCACGCGTCTTGAAAAGCGGTCTTATCTGACGATGCTCATGGATATTAAAAAAAATTCATAGAAATCATTTTTTAAAGAAAAATTCTGTTTCAAATCCGTATTAATTACTGAGGAGAAACGAATGCTTGCCAAAACTTTATCCCTCGGAATTAACGGGATTACTTCACAGATTGTCGAAATCGAAATAGATCTCATTAAAGGTCTGCCGGGCTTTACAATAATCGGACTTCCAGATTCGGTCATTAAGGAATCAAAGGATAGAATACGAAGCGCAATTGAAAATTCCGGTTATATATTCCCGCCGCACAATTATATTGTAAATCTTGCGCCCGCAACTTTTAGAAAACAGGGTTCGAATTATGATCTTGCAATAGCGTTGGCTATTTTGAATATAACCGGTCAGATATCTCTTCCGGAAAAGCCTATTCCTGTTGTCGGTGAGGTTTCACTCGACGGTGATATAAGAGGCGTTAATGGTGTGATCTCTATGGTCATAGCACTTTATGATCTCGGTTACAAGGAAATAATTCTTCCATACTATAACCGCGTAGAAGCTTCTTCCCCGGGGCTGATTGATATTTATGCTGTAAAAAATCTTCGTGAAGCAGTAGATGCAGTTAACGGTGAAATTGAAAAATATGTTTATGAAGAAAAGGGTTTTGAAAGTGAAGAATGTCTTTATGATTTTAAACATGTATATGGACACGAAACCGTAAAACGTGCTTTAGAGATAGCTGCTGCCGGAAATCATAATATTTTAATGTATGGTCCTCCGGGAAGCGGAAAAACTATGATTGCAAAATCACTTCCGTCTATCCTGCCTAATCTTTCGAAACAGCAATCGATTGTAACAACAATGATTCATTCAGTTTCGGGTGTTCTGCCTTGCGGAATCGGCTTAAAAAAAATACCGCCGTTTCGGACACCTCACCATACTTCATCCGATGCTGCATTAGTCGGCGGCGGAAAGATTCCCGGAGCAGGTGAGATTTCATTGGCTCATAACGGCGTACTTTTTCTGGATGAGTTTTCAGAATTTAAGAATAATGTTCTTCAGTCATTGCGTCAGCCGCTTGAAGATTATGAAATTACTGTTTCGCGTGCATCCGGTTCTGTGACTTTCCCTGCGGATTTCATGCTAGTAGCATCGAGTAATCCTTGTCCGTGCGGATATCTTTTTGATGATAAAATAAAGTGCAAATGTCCGCCTCATATTATCAAAAACTATTTCAGAAAAATCGCAGGACCGATTCTTGACAGAATTGACATTGAGGTTTATGTTCCGCGTATTAATTACCGGGAACTTATGAGTGTTTCCGAATCTGAACATTCAGATTCAATTAAAGAAAGAGTTAGTTCGGCACGGATTATTCAGCGCGGAAGATTTGAATCCGATTCTCATGAATTTAATTCGCGTATGACAAGCTCTCAGACGAAAAAACATTGTAAGCTCGATTCTGATTCTTCGGATTTTCTCGAAAAAGCTTCGATATCATTAAATCTTTCGACCCGCTCGCTGTTTCGTGTTTTGAAAGTTGCAAGAACAATCGCGGATCTTGATGAAAGCGGAAATATCCAAAAGAAGCATCTGGCAGAAGCTTTGTCGTTCAAAAATCTTCAGAAGTTTTACGATGTATAAAATACTATTTTATACATCGTTTCCGGTTTATAGATTTTTAAGATTGTTGATGCTTTCGGTGATTTTATTTTTTAGTTCAACGAATTCATCACGTTTTGATTTTTCCTTTGCCACGATATCTTCAGGTGCTGATGATATGAATTTATCATTTGAAAGTTTGCCTTCAACACGTGAAAGATCAGCTTCAATTTTAGATAATTCCTTGTTGAGTCTTTCAAGTTCTTTATCGACATCAATCAGTCCTTTGAGAGGAAGATAAATTTCGGCATCTTTAATAACTGCGGAGCAATCGCTTTTCTCTGGTTTATAAGATTCATCGACTTTAATAGACTCAATCTTTGCAAGTGATTTCAGCTGAGCAGATTCTTTCTCGACGATTTCTTTCACAAGAAGGCTTTCGGATTTGATTATCAGGTCAGCCTTTCTATCCGGTGCAATATTCATCTCACCGCGGATATTTCTGATTTTATAAATGATTTCCTGAAAAACCGCTGTTTCGTCGGCTTCTTTTGTAAAATTGAAATTAGGATCAGTTTCCGGATATTTGGTTATTATCAGTAAACTCTGATTCTTGTCCTTGATCTTGCTCCATATTTCTTCTGTGATAAAAGGCATGAACGGATGGAGAAGTTTAACCGATTCTTTAAGAACATGAAAAAGAACTTCTTTGGCGCAGTTTGCGGACTCTTCGCCGGAATGACCATATAGACGCGGTTTTGTGAGTTCAAGATACCAGTCGCAGAATTCATTCCAGAAGAATGAATAAACGGATTGCGCCGCATCATTGAATCTGTATTCGCTTAATGCTTTGGAAATTTCATCTATTGCACAGTTGAGACGGAAAAGAATCCATTTGTCGAAACGTTCGAGTGAAGCATTATTGATTCCCTTTGATGTAAAATCCTCGCCGAGATTCATGAGAACAAAGCGGGTCGAATTCCAAATTTTATTTGAAAATGCCCTGTATCCTTCGATACGTTTTTCTGACATGATTACGTCGCGGCCCTGGGCTGCAAACATCGCCAGAGTAAATCTGAATGCGTCTGTACCGAATTTGTCCATCATTATCAGCGGATCGATTACGTTTCCTCTTGATTTGCTCATCTTGTGACCGTGCTCATCGCGGACAAGCGCGTGAATATAGACATCTTTGAAAGGAACATCGCCCATGAATTTCAAGCCCATCATAATCATTCTGGCAACCCAGAAGAATATGATGTCAAAACCCGTAACCAGAACGGAAGTAGGGTAGTATTTCTTGAGCTCGGCTGTATCATCAGGCCATCCGAGAGTTGAAAACGGCCAGAGTCCGGAGCTGAACCATGTATCAAGAACGTCTTCATCCTGTTTGATATTAGTTGATGAACATTTTGAGCATTTGCTTGGATCTTCCATTTCGACATTTATATGACCGCAGTCTTCGCAGTAAAATGCCGGAATTCTGTGCCCCCACCAAAGCTGACGCGAAATACACCAGTCGCGTATATTTCTCATCCATTCAAAGTAAGTTTTTTCCCAGTTCTTGGGAACAAATTTTATGCGTTCGTCTTCAACAGCTTTTATTGCTTCATCTGCAAGCGGTTTGATTTTTACGAACCACTGACTGCTTATATAAGGTTCAATTATTGCCGAGCATCTGTAGCAATGTCCGACTGAATGAGGATTGTCTTCGATCTTTTCTACAAGTCCGAGGTTTTCGAGGTCTTCAATTATTTTTTTGCGGGCGTCGAATCTGTCGAGACCGTTGTAAGCTCCGCCGTTTTCATTTATGAAGCCTTTGGGCGTAAGAACATTGATTTCTTCAAGAGAATGACGTTTACCCATTTCAAAATCGTTAGGATCATGAGCAGGGGTTATTTTAACCATACCTGTTCCGAATTCCTTATCAACATAAGAATCAGCGATAATAGGAATTTCGCGGTTGATTAACGGAAGGATCAGTTTTTTGCCGATAACGCTTTTATATCTTTCATCATCAGGATTTACTGCAACGGCTGTATCTCCAAGCATTGTTTCGGGTCTTGTTGTTGCAACTGTGATGTGTCCGCTTCCGTCAGCGTATGGATATTTTAAATGATAAAGTTTTCCATTAAGGTCTTTGTATTCTGTTTCAATGTCAGAAAGGGCAGTTTCGCATCTAGGGCACCAGTTGATTATTCTTTCTCCGCGGTAGATGAGCCCTTCTTTGTACAGGGTGACAAAAACTTTACGTACGGCTTTAGAGAGACCTTCATCGAGTGTAAATCTTTCTCTCTCCCAGTCAAGGCTCGCACCAAGCCGCTTGAGCTGGCTCTGTATCATACCGCCGGATTCGGCTTTCCATTCCCATACTCTTTTTTCGAAAGCTTCGCGTCCCATATCGTGACGTGATTTTCCTTCTTTTGCAAGAAGTCTTTCAACGACGTTCTGAGTCGCTATACCGGCATGATCCATTCCAGGCATCCAGAGAACCGATTTGCCTTTCATGCGGTTCCATCTTGCCAAAATATCCTGAAGAGTATTATTCAGGGCATGTCCCATGTGAAGAGATCCTGTTACATTCGGCGGAGGAATGACTATGCAATATGAGTCTTTGTTGTCCTTTTCATCGGCGTGGTAAAAATTTCCTTCATTCCACGCTTTAAGCCATTTTTCTTCTGTTTCTTTAGGTTCGTAAGATGTCGATAACTGCATAATTTCCTCAATATGATATAGCAATCAATGAAAAAATTGAAATTTTGCAAGGTGCCGCTGTCAACAGTTTTTAGGGTTTATTTTTGGAGAAATATGATCCGAACAGGGATTTATCTATTTCAATAAGTCTTTGGGATATCTGGGATAATATGGAAAGGTCGTAATTCTGGAAATGATAAAAATCATAAAGCCATAAGTATTTATTGATCAGACGGGGAAGCACATTTGATTTTTTGAGTTTCTCTCTTGTCATTGACTGATAAGATTTTTCAAGAGAAGCGATATCTTTTGTAATAAGTTCCGCAGTTTGCTGACTGATCTTTCCTTTTACATAAAAAATATCCATGAGAAATCCGTAAACAGGAACCCATTCCCTTATATCTTCATCAGGATGCGCTTCTTTGGAAGCGCTCGTGAGTTCATTTATCGGTTCACATTTGATGAGTTCGATATCTATTGCCGACGGATTGATAAAAAATGCTTCTCGGAATAAAAGAAGGGATTTCGGAGCTTCTCCGGTTTTGAAATATGCGGCTGCCAGTATTGAAAGCAGTTTCGGATCGTTTTTAAAAAAGCTTTTTGCGTATTCCAGTGTTTCTATGGTTTTAGGATAATCTTCAAGCGTCAGAAAGCATACAGCAAGGTTCATAAGAAGGCTGAAGTTATCTGCAGGAGATTCCTGATTCGCAAATGCTGTTTTGTAATGTTCGCTTGAATTATAGTAAATATATTTCTGAACAGCCTTGAATGCGCTTCCGCCGAAAAAATTCTTTTCTCTGGAATAATTTTCAAATTCGTTCCACTGACTCATTAAAAAATCAGCACTTTCCTTACCGTTGTTCAGAGTGGCCAGACCCGGGACACGATTAAGCCAGTAACGCGAGGTGCGGTATCCCGCTTCAACTCCGGGATAATCGGGTTTGTTGTTCATAATGGAATCAAAAACCGAGAATGCGTTCATGAAATCGCCGTTTTCAAGAAAATCAAGACCGCGGTTTACGGATTCAACAGTTTTATCGTCCGAAAAAGTTAATTGATCGCCATTGTTCATCAGAATTTAACCGTTTGACCTATGCCGGAAAAGAGTTTATCATCGCATGTAAGTATAATAATCTGCCTTTCTGATGAAAATTCCGACAGTATGCTGAAAAATTTATCAATTTTTCCCTTATCCAGATATGATGCGGGTTCGTCAATTATTAAAGGCAGTGAAATGTTCGAATTTTTCATTGCTCTTCCCATTGCAAGCTTGAAAGCCAGTAGTGCGGAGTATCGGAGAGATGTATTTTTAATCGAGCTCATATCTCCTTTGATCAGCAAATCCGTATCTTGTTTATTTACCGAGCTCGAAGATGTTATTTCTGAGAAAATAGAATAAGTATCTTCGGAAATTTGTGTGAAGGCTCTGTTTTCAAATTCTGCTCTTGCCTGAGTCATATTTGTAAGTATGAAAGAAGCGCTTCTGTGCGATGATTTTAAGCTTTTAAGTTTTTGTTCGTGAAAAAGTTTTCTCTGATTAAGTGATTCGCTCTGGCTGCTTTCTTTTCCTCTGGCTTGAAGTTCTTCATTCATTCTATTTAGAATTTCTATGTTCCGTTCAAGTTCATCTTTTAAAACTGCGATTTTTTCCGAGTTTCCTTCAATCTGTTTATTAATTGCAGTATTTTTTGAGTTTCTTTCACCGTTTATACTTTCGAGCGACTTAAGAAGAACTGATCTGTTTTTCTCAAGATCAAGAATTTCCTGTCTGACGCTGTTGATTTTTTCTTCAGGAAACAAAGAATTTTCAATGTCTTCTATTTCAGCTTCATTTTCAAGAAACTCTGAGTACTCTTCGAAATACTGAAGAAGAAACTCAAACATGTCTTCGAAATGCTCTGATGATACAGGTATATCGCTTTTTGATAAAATCTCTTTGAGTTCTGCAACTCTTTGATTGAAGAGTTCTTTAAGTTTATTGCTGATATCTTTTTTTAATCTGAACCGCATTATTGCAATAGAAAATACGGATATAAATAATCCTGATGAAGGAATTAAAATTTTATGAAGAGTATTTATTTGTTCAAAATATTGAAGAAAAAAATGCACAGCAGCAGGAAACGCCAGCGACGCGCAGAAAAATGAAGCTGTTAGAGTGTAGCATAAGTTTTTTAGAATTCCGATTGTTTTTAATCTTTTGATCAATGAATCTTTCGCGTCAATCGCATACTTGTAGGCAAGCTGAATGTTATTGAGATTATTTCTTTGGGTTTCAGAAAGATTTATAAATTTTGAAAATCTGTCACTGAGTTTTTGTTTTTTTGTTTCTATCGCAGAAACTTTGCTTTCCTCTGATGCAACAAAGTTCTTGAGTCCGTTGAGTTTGCTTTCTATTATAAAAACATTTGCAAGAGCCTCCTGAGATTTATGAAGAAAAGCTGTTCTGCTTTCAATCTCAATCAGTTCTTTTTCAATGCTTTGATTGCGGTTTTTTATTTCTGATAATTCCTGTGATAATTTGTCAATTTTTGAAAAATGAACATCAAAAATCTGAAGCTCTTTTTTAATCTTCTGAATTTCATTTTCGTGATAAAAAATATTAGAAAGGAATGAGTTGTTTATTCTGGATGAAATATGTTCGGAATAAATGCTGTGTTTAAGTTTTGAGTGTATATCTATGAATTTATCTTCCGAAAATGATACAATTTTATTGATATTCTCGTAACTATAGTAAGGTGCAAGAAATGATTCGAAAGGAGAGGATATAAGTGATGCATCAATAAAAACCTGAGGTGTCAGTGTTGTAATCAGGCGGCAAATCATGGAGTTTGAAAGATTCTGCTGTGATTTAATTTTGTCAGAAAACCTGGCGATATCGGTTTCACCGGCATAAACTTCTTTTCCGGTTCCGGATGAGACATCTGCGAAAGTTATCAGACTGCTTCCGTTCCGGATAATTGTCATTTTTTCATTTTCATCCGAAAGTGTCATGTTCACATACAGATTGCTCCACATGTCTTCAGATAAGATGCGGTTTTCTTTTTGTATTGCGAAAGCAGAATCTATCATCGCTTTTGCGAAAAGCGACTTTCCTGATTCATTTCCCCCGTAAATTATTGTAATTGAATTGTCAAAATTGATGATCTTATTTTCAAGAACACCGGTTTTGGCAGCTATGCATTGAGTAAAGCGCAAATCCAGTCCTCCGAAATTATTGATCCGTTTTTGATAATGCAAAAAATCATCCGCGACAATTCTTTAATATCCACATCCTCCGGTATTTGTTTGGCATTCAGCAAGTCGAAAAAATCTCTCCACATTCCGTTTGTTTCAATCTCTGATGATAATTGCTTTAATGTCGGAAAAGAATTATCGTCTATTTTAAATGACTTATATATTTTTTCCAGATTTAAATTATCTAATGGATAGTTTCTCATTCCGTCAAATCTAATATAAAGATGTGTTTCGGAATTTTTTGATTCATCGACCATGGCTTCTATATCATTTAAACTGCTATTATCGCAATCAATGGTCAGTGATACGAATTTTGTACTTCTTAATGGTAATCTTTTTATTTCATAAATAGAATCATCTGAAGTCACAATGTTTAACGAATACTTCGCGGAATTTTCTTCTGCAGAGCAAGCTTCAGCGTGACCCGGGTATGCAGCTATTATTTTACCTGATACCTTAAAAATTTTAGTTGTGCTGATCCCGCCGAGTGCGTAAAAATCAAGAGGAAGCTTTTTGAAAAAGGTCTTCATTTCAATTTCATTTTCAGCATATTCTTCAATGTTTAAATTGAAAAGACCTATATGAAAACCGTCTTCAGAGCATTTATCCGTTAGAAAAATATCATCTTTTCTGGAAGATCCGTAAAAATAAATTTTTTCATTACCTTTTTCTATTATAAATGGTTCATTATCTTTTGTGAAAATCTTATCTGCGGATTTAATGTCTAAATTCAATTCCTCCATCATTCTTCTTTCTTCTTCAGTAAGAAGAATGATAATTTTTGCATCAATTCCGTTTCTATCTGCAAAAATACTGTTTAAATTATCTGTTATTTCAGGGGATATACTTGTAAAAATATTTCCTGGGATTAGGATTGCATCCGCATCAGCTGAATCTTTAATTGCGTTTTTGAGCGTGTCCAGGCGGTCTTCGTCCGATATTGGAAGAAAATCATCTGTTAAACCAAGAGCAAAATCAGAAAGAAGAACAAAACGCATATTTTTACCGTAAAAAATGTCTTATATAATTATCGGCATCATTATCTTCAAACTTGATTGTGTTGTCATCATCAAAATGATCAAAAACATCTGAAGTATATTTTATTATTATACAGTACGCTTGGACGGTAAAATGGTTGACAATCGTCTGAAAGAACTGATTAATAATGATATAAAAGAAAGGTTAAATGATGAATTTATTGAATTTAAGATTTTTAATTGTCTGCTCTCTTATGCCGGCAGTACTGTTTCTGTCATGTAAAAAGGATAATGAATCCAAACAAGAGAATATACCGGTTGTTGAAAAGAGTGTTCTAAAGATCTCTCCGGCACCCGAAGGTTCTCCCGTTTCCAAATATGGAAAACTTCAGATTAAAGGAGTCAATCTTTGTGATGCGAACGGAAATATTGTTCAATTAAAGGGAATGAGTCTTTATTGGAGCCAATGGTCAAACGGATTTTGGAATAAGGATGTTGTTAATACTCTTGCGGATGATTGGAAATGCACGGTAATACGTGCCGCAATGGGAGTTGTCAAGGGCGGTTATCTTGAAAATTCCGGAGAAATTGATAAGCTTAAAATAGTTCTGGATGCGGCAATTGAAAAAGGTATTTATGTAATCATTGACTGGCATGATCATGATGCGATAAGCCATACGGAAGAAGCTAAGAAATTTTTCGCTGAAATGGCTGCCGGATACGGTCAGTATCCTAATGTTATTTTTGAAATATTTAATGAACCTATAAATGATCAATGGCTGGATGTAAGAAAATATTCCGAATCTGTCATTGAAACGATACGCGCCAACGGATCAGACAATGTCATAATTGTCGGAACAACCTCATGGTCTCAGGATGTTGATATTGCTGCAGAGTTTCCAGTCAAAAACGGAAAGAATGTTGCGTATGCTCTTCATTTCTATGCGGCGACTCACAAAAAAACATATAGAGACAGAGCTGAAGCTGCTATCGCAAAAGGTCTTCCTATTTTTGTTTCTGAATGGGGTACTTGTGAAAATAACGGTGACGGTTTCGTAGACATTGAAGAAAGCCTGATATGGCTTGATTTTATGGATAAACACAAGCTTAGCTGGTGCAACTGGTCATTGTTTAATAAAATGGAATCTGCATCTGCTTTGAAACCTGAGGCAAAGCCTTCAGGAAAGTGGAATAATTCACTTCTTACTGAATCCGGAAGATTTGTTAAAAAGAAAATATCTGAATAAAAAAAAGCGGGCATTATTAAAAGCCCGCCCCCTTTTTAAGGCAGAAGAAGTCTCTGTCTTTTGTCTTTCTATGATAAGTTTGTCTTATTTTATCATGGAATAAGTTACTTTGAATTCACCTTCTGTGTTTGCAGGTACTCTGAGGATTCGTTTTTTAGAATCAAAATCGGTATAATCTTTTCCATTGAATTCGACTTTTGAAATGATTAGATTTTGAATTTCCTCAACAGGATTCATCGGAAATTCCCGGTTCTTTGAAGATTTTTCGATGTTGTAGAAAAGAGATGCATCCTTTTTATGAAAATATAGATTTCCATACAGATAAAGATAATAGGCTGTTTCAAGTGAATGATATGCGCTTTTCCAGTAAGAGCCCTTATATTCATCTTCGTCTGTTTTAAGTCTTTTCCCGTCAGGTTTAACTTCATCAAAGATGTCCCCATACTCCTTGTCGATTGTATAGCGCTCGAAAAAACCGCATGCCTCATCAGCCATTTTGAGATACAAGGTGTTTCCCGTTACATAATAGTTGATTAGACCGCTGGTGATTGCCTGCTCAAGAGTCCAATAGTTTTTATTGTCATTGGTAATAACTCCTTCGAAGCTGTCTGCGAAATTGTATGGTCCGCCGTTTGATTTATCCCATGCTTTTTCGTTGATGTTGTGAAGTATTTTTTCTGCTGTTTCTGAATATTCTTTTTTCGGGCTTATCAGATTTGCACGCTGAAGACACCATGCAGTTTTCAGCATATGGCCGATAAAAATGAATGATTCTTCGCGGGGTCTCCATTCGGAGTCATATTGCTCTTCATAGCCGATTTTTCTTGATTTTGAGGTCGGATACATGTGTGTAATAACATTGTCCGCAAGAGAAATAAGTCTTTCTTTGTATTTTTCATCATTAGTTATAAGGTAAAGAGAAAGGCCGTGTGTCGTTACGCAGTCCATGGTCGGTGTAAATCCTTTCCCTCTCGGATTTCTCCAGTCATAATCGGCTGATTCAAAATATCCTTCGTATCCTTTTCTATTGTCATACAGTTTTTCGTCCAGAAGTGCGCGCGATTTAATCAGAAAATCAAAATGTTTTTCATTGCGGGTAGCGTCGACAAGTGCGGAATAACCCAGGAGCGCATAGTGCTGCATGAAAGACCATTTTTCTCTTTGCCTGTTGTTTTGATTCAGAAGAATATCATAAGTGAAATCAATATTTCTCCCAGTAGCATCAACGGTAGTATAAAAACCTCCGTGTTCTTTGTCGTAACACTTTGTTCTGATGAAATCTTCAGCATAGTTTGCATACTTTAAGAATTTTTTATCACCAGTAAGCATATACGCGCGGGAGAAAGCATACATTATTCTGCTTTGAGACAATGTTGACTTATAATTATTTCCGAGGACGTCTCCATTGCGTGCAACCATTGTAAAGAACCCGCCGTTCTTTTCGTCATATGTTTTAGTCCAGAATTCTGCACTGGTACGCGCGAAATCTACAGCTTTATCCGGGTTTTTAAGCATTATGGAATACATGTCTTTTATTTTGTATTCAGCCGGATATTTTTTGCAGGCCGTAATAATGCATCCAAGGGTTAAGATTAGCAGTGCAATTTTTCTTGTATTCATATTATCTCCTTTGTTTGTCATTTGCGTATTCCCTCTGTTAGTCCTTCCGTAAACTGTCTGTGAAATTTCAGAAATAAAAGTAATGGAATTATTATAGAAATAAAGCCTGCCGCGAGTACTGCTCCTGTGTCGTTTATCAGCAGAATTCTGACAGGAAGAGTCATAAGCTTTTCATCGCGCATAATTATTACCGGATTAAGGAAATCATTCCAGACAATTCGGAACTGAATTATTGCAAGCGCCGCAAGCGCCGGTCTTGCGAGAGGAAGTATGATGTGCCACCATATTCTTAAATGTCCTGCTCCGTCCATACGCGCAGCTTCAATTACTGCTAACGGAATTCTCAGGAAATACTGCCGTAAAAGAAATACGCCGAATCCGCTGACAGCGCCTGGAAGAATCAGCCCGAACCAGCTGTTGAGCAGATGCAGATTCTTCGCGACTTTATACATCGGAATCATAAGTGCGTTAGCCGGGATCATCATGGTTGAAAGAGCAAGAATCAGAAAAAATTTCTTATGCTTGAACTCCATAAAGACAAGAGCGTATGCGTATAAAGATACTACAATTGCTGTTAAAAAAATTGTTCCTGAAGATACTATTATCGAATTAAAGAGGGCTCGGCCGACATCAAAATGCCAGAATGCCGCGAGATAAGAATCCCTCGTATAGCTTTCAATTGATTTCCATATAGGCTGTTGAAAAATCGCTGGAGGCGATTGTATTACTTCGAGAGGCGGACGAAGGGATGCGTCAAGCAGCCATAAAAGCGGAAAAATAAACAGAAGAGCGAGAATGCAAAGTAAAAATGCACTGAGAAGTTTCCCCGGCCTTATTTTTCTTTTAGCTCTAAATACTTTTTCCCGTACTCTTTGAACTCTTTCGATGAAAGGTTTTTCGATGAATTGATAAGAAAGTGCCGCTGCTCCGTATGAAATTGCGATCATCAATAATGAAGCACCAGCCCATAGTTTCCAGTCTTTGATTGCCATGTAGTTCATGTATTCGGGAAGAACATAGAAAGAGATTAAAGCTATTATAACATAGTGCCAGATATAAAGGCCGAAAGATATTTTTGCTGTAAATCTCATAAAGCGCGAATCAAATAATTTTCCGGTAAATTTTGAATTTACAAGCGAAACGGCGAGTATTGAAATCAATGCTGTAAGATATGGAAAATAGTAAGGCTGCTTTTGAATGCTGTGAGTGAATTCTTCTTCGCTACGTACATAGCATAGGAGTCCTATTATGGCCGCAGAGCTTATAATTGAAGCAATGTCGAAAATATTTTTATCAGCGATTCTGTCTCTGAGTACTTTATTCTTTATGAAGTATGCGCATATTCCGCCGGCTAGTATTCCGAATGCGAAATGTCCGAAAAAGCCTATTGGGTTGTAATTCGGCATCCACCATTTTGATCCGCCTGTGACTCCGAATTCCCATCCTCGTTTGACATTATCAGGAGTAAGATACATGTGTATAAGCTGATTTATACCGATTATCAGAAGTAGGGTGAACACCCAATAAACAATTCCTTTTTTAAATGATCTTTTTTCTCCAGTAAAGCGGAATAGGCCGAACATGAAAACCGGCATTAGTAAATAAGAAAAAACTTCAAAACTGATTGACCACAACGGTGAATTTACAAACGACGGAAAAAGTGTTGTGTAATGAAATCCAGCCGTGAAAGTTAATCCTGTTATCAGTCTTCTGGCAAAATAATCCATATCAGGAATAAAAAGCAGTGCAAGAATTGTACTTACTGCGAATGAAGCGTAATAGCCCGGCATTATGCGTGCAGCCCTGCGTTTCGCGTAATTTGAAATATCCGGAAAATCAAGGTTTGAAATATAATTTTTCCAGAATGGATAAGAAAGTAGAAATCCGCTGAGTACGAAAAAAAAGCTTACACCGGTGTTTCCCATCAGAAAGAAGAGCTGTATATGCTGAAGAATGAAATGCTGTGAGTATATGTCCAGTCTCTGCGCGACATGATGAAATATTACTAATAGACATGCTGCAGCGCGCAGTCCGTCGAGTCCCGGAAATCTGTTTTCAATCTTCATGTTTTTCACCAAGTCCGAGAAATTTAAGCTGCAGCAGACTCACTGCCAGAATCAGAAAAAAAGCAATCCATCCGGCAGCGCTTGCAGCCCCGATTTCAAGATCCCACTGAAATGCCCTTAGATAGATGTAGAGAATAATCCCGGTGACATTCTCATAAATATTATATTGGAAAAGACCGAGAATGAGGTCAAACACCAGAAGAGATGACACTGCAGATGTTATCGTCATGAATATCAAAGCGGGTTTCATAAGCGGCAAAGTGATGTTTTTTAGTATACTTAGTCTTCCGGCTCCGTCAATTCTGGCTGCTTCATAAGGCGACTGATCAAGTGACCTGAGGTTTGCTGAGAAATATATAATCTGAAATCCGATACATTGCCAGAAAGAAACAAATACAAGCAGCGGAAAAGCAAGAGTTTTATCATCAAGCCAGTTCATATTCGGATTTCCTCCGACGAAGCCGATGATAATATTTGCGATACATTGTTCTCCGGTGAATAACAGCCTGAAAAGAATTCCTGCTGCAAGAGTATTAATCAGAGACGGAATAAAAAAAGCTGCTTTGAGGAAACTCTGCATTCTTTTATACGGCAGGCTTTCTATCCATAAAGAAATCAAAAACGCAGCCGGAATCTGAATTGCAACGGAAACAGCTGCGAATTTAAATGATACATAAACAGAATTCCAGAAATAAGTGTCCTTGAGAATATTCTTGAAATTTAGAAACCCGATGTTTTTTCCAGGATTAATTCCCTGGGCATCGGTAAGACTGGTTAAAAAACCGATTCCGAATACTATAATGGTGAATATAAACATCAGAATCAGAAAGGGCGCCATAAAGCGGAGAGCCTGCCGTTCATTTTTATCTGTAAGCTTTATCATCTGCAATTTCCTTGGTATGTAGGCTTAATCAATATAAGCATACCTATTTTAAAAAATTTGTCGTTCAATCTTATAAGGCAGAACATTAAAAACTGATTAAATGTCATAAAGCATCTTGACCTTTCATAAGTAAACGTTAAAATAAGGCATTTTTAGATATTTTCAAAATTAGCATTATTTTATTCCGTAAGAAGTGAGAAAAGCATAAAATGCTTTATTTAATATGTATCATTCATTTGAGTTGTTGGTATGTTTGAACAATTTGTGTTAATTAATGGTATAATTACTCAATTATGTCTATTAGCAGCGGCCCAGGGGATTTTTTTGTTTTTCTTGCTTTTCCGCAGATCGGGATCCGACAGGGTTTTTTCTTTTGCAATTTTATTTATATCTTATGAGCTCGCACTGCATTATGTTTATAAGGCTCATATGTGGTCTGAGTATCTCCCTTTATTTTTAGTAAAAGATACATTAGGTTTTTTATACGGATTTCTTATTCTTCTATATGTCCGCTTTCTTTTTGGGAAAAATGTCCGGTTAAGCTGTTTTGATTTCATTCATTTCGTTCCTGCAATAGTTTTTTTCGGAATCGGCTTATTTTTTAATACTCATTATCTTGGATTTGGAACTTATTCTGTTATTAATTTTGATGAAAGCGGAATCACTCGGTTCAGGTTTTATTCGCAGAATATAAAGTATATAATCATATTCAGTTATCTTGTTTTTTCGCTGAAAGAAGTTTTTAGATACCGAAACAGACATAAAATATTTTTTTCCGGGATGAAAAGAGGTTCGACTACTTGGCTTCTTATTTTTTTGTATGCAGCTTTTATTCTTTGGCTTCTTCCATTCCTTTCTCTTAATTTCTATTATATGGAATCATTTGCTCATTTCTGGACTTTTTTCCATATAATAAAAATTCCTTTTTTACCTGAGATTTTATCACTAGTTAATTCATTTTTTACAGTAATTTCTATCTATTCGGCCGGATACTATATTCTAGGCAAAGTTTCGCCTGATACTGATGCGAATAATCTAATCAATTCGAGCTGCGATAGTGAGGCGGTTGGTCATTCGAAGTATAGAAAAAACCTGTTATCCGAGACTCTTAAAGCTGACTATTTAAAGCGCATAATAAACTGTATGGATGTCGAAAAACCTTATCTCGACCCGGACTTTTCAATAAAAGATTTTTCCAATAAAATAAACGTATCAACGCATAATATATCTCAAATAATCAATGATACTTTCGGTAAAAATTTCTTTAATTTTGTTAATGATTACAGGATAGACTTTGCTGCCGGTATTATTTCAAATACCTCCAGAGATGTAAATATTCTTAACGCAAGTCTTGATTCGGGTTTTAATTCCAAGTCTGTGTTTAATACAGCTTTTAAAAAGAAGTTCGGAATGACTCCGTCCCGTTATAGAAATCATTTTATGGAAAAAGCAATACAGGCATCCGTAAAAGAAATTGAAAGTGAAGTTGAATAACATATTATAAAGCAGAATTGCATGTTGATGTTGCAAAAATGATACAATGATATTAATTCGCACGTTGATGTAATATCGGTTAAATCAACAAAAAATGAAAAATGTATAAATATTGTTTAAATTTATGATAAAATATGGTCAAATAAGATAATATGTTCAGTAAAATCACTGTTAATATCTAATAAGTGCTTTGCCTAAAGTTATTAAATATGGCACGATTATTGCTATATAGTGTATGTACTTAAGAAACTGGAGGAAAATATGAATAAATCAATTTGTAAAGACTGTTGCAACAGAAGCTTCTGCGGAGATAAAGGTTTGGGAAATTGCGAGCACTTTGACATTTCTTATACAAGATCAGAAGTGTTTGACATGCTAACAAACGCAGACGATAACAGCCGTAGAGCTATTCTTTCTGCTGTTGAAAACGTCTATAAAATTAAGTTGGCCTACTAATATTCCAATAGACCTTTTACTTAGAGAGGAAGCCCATGCTTCCTCTCATTTTTTTATGCATCTTGCCGAATGATTTTTCTTTTTTTCTTCAAGCAGAATTTTATTTTCAAGACATTCCGGACTGCGTTCCCTGCATCTGTCGTAAAAACGGCAGCCCTTTGTTTCAAAGTCTATAGGCGGAACATTGCCCACTATCGGGTTTAAGTGCTTTTCTTTGCAGTTTTGAGCAGGAATTGACTCTATAAGAGCCTGAGTATAAGGATGCATCGGATCCGAGAAAATTGTTTCAGAGGAACCAATTTCAACTATTTCGCCGGCGTATAAAACAGCTGTGCGTTCACAAAGATTTGCCGTAATTCCGAGATCATGAGAAATAAAAATCAATGAAAGTCCTTCATTTTCAACCTTGCTTTTTAATATCGATAATATTTGCGATTGAACTGTTACATCCAGCGCGGTGGTCGGTTCATCTGCGATCATAAGAGAAGGGCCTGAAGCAAGTGCTGAAGCAATCATTATTCGCTGCTGCATGCCGCCGGAAAGTTCGTGCGGATAGCATGAGTATATTTTTTCGGGATCTGGAATTTTCATGCTGTCAATAAGTTCTATGGCTTTGTTCCGTGCTTCTTTTTTAGAAATATTCTGATGTGCTAGAATAGTCTCAGATATTTGATATCCGGCTGTATAGCAAGGATCAAGAGCTGTTGAAGGCTCCTGAAAGATCATTGAGATTTCTTTGCCTCTTTTCAGGCGCATTTCTGCTTCGCTGCACTGCAGAAGATCCTCATCCTTAAAGTATACTGCTCCGGATATTATTTCACCGGGACTCTGCAAAAGCCGCATAATGGAATAAGCTGTAACGGTTTTTCCGCATCCGCTTTCTCCAATGAGTCCTAATGCGTGACCCTTTTCAAGAGTAAAAGAAATATCTCTGGCTGCAGGATACAGCTTATCTTTGATTCTGAAACCTGCATAAAGTGATTTAACTTCAAGAAGACTCATTTAATTGTTTTTCCTTCAAATGATAGTTTGCCGTTGACTATTTGAATTATAAAGTAGTCATATTTTTTTCGTTTGTCTTCAATGGACGGAAGAGGGAGATTGATATGACGGATTCCGTCTTTGTTAAAGTCATATTCGGAATTTGATTCTGATGAAATAACCGCTAAAACATTATGCTTCAAGAGAATGTTGTGTGTTTCTGAAGGATTGGTTATAGTCTGTGTTTTGATGTTCTGCGGAGCAAAAAACGGTATTTTGGAAAATATGATTATTTTAGAATCTTTATATTTTTGAATATCTGATTTAAGCCAGATTAACTGGTCTTCTGTGATAAATCTTTCCGAATTTGTAGCGTTTAACGCAATGAAATGAAGGGTTCCGTAATTAAATGAAAAGTATTCTCCATGATTTTCTCTTTTATTAAAAAGATCAAAACTGTCATCGAATTTATCGTGTTCTGCCGGGATAAAATATGCAATGGATCTGAAACGCGAGAATTCTTTTTTTGCAGAATCAAGCTGTTTTTCGACATCATTCTTTATGATGCCGCTTTTTGATAAACCGCCCTGAATCAAATTCCCAAGATGAATCAGAAATGTAGGGTTATCTTTATTGATTGAGTCAATAAGTTTTGCAAGTTCGGCCGGATTTGTCTTGAAAGCCGATTCGGGCAGAGTATTTGCGACAAGGGCAAAATTTACATCATTTGTTCTTTTTTCAATTCCGGCGCAGGAAAATGCTGATAATAAAGTTGCTAATAGAATTATTTTTTTTGTAAACATCAGTAATGCCGTCAGTATGTTTAATAGTTACAGAATATATCTGTACTTTAGAAAACATAATTCATTTCATTAATCTGTAAAGATAAAAAGTTCTTGATTGCAATTATTTTGGCTAAATGATGGCATATATGGTTATAAAAACTAAGAAATTGGTAAAAGCATTAGAGAATAGAGTTTTCCGTGTCACGGCGGTTCTTCTTTCTGCCGTTTTTCTCGCAGCTCTCATTTTTTCTTTGAGAACAATAAGCTTTGAGATTTTAGTTTTATCTGATGCAGGTTTGTTTTTGTTATTTTTCTTTGTCTTTTTCTTTCTTGTATTTACGTCAAGCTTGTTGACTGCATTATTTTTGAATAAGTTTGATATCAGGCCGGGCTTTCTTCTTGTTTCTTTGATGGCTGTTCCGTTGTTTATTCCGTCTGATATTACCGCGGTTATTTTTGATTTGTTTTTTTCTCCAAGAGAGGGTTTTCTTGCCTATTTGGGAGATAAGCATGATATAGAAATATTAAATAATTTATTATTGGAGAGTTATTCGGTTTTTATTTTTTCATTTACCGCGTATGCCTGGAAAATGCTGGGATCCGTATCGATTTTAATTTTCTTCATCATAAAAAATACAACCCGAAAGAATAAAACGCTTTTTCTTCATAGACTTTTGTTTCTTGTAAAATCTGTTTCTGCTGCGTTGGTAA
>ENA-UPTA01000808-UPTA01000808.1-activated-sludge-metagenome-genome-assembly--contig:-NODE-808-length-36068-cov-23.911699_pt1 | contig 36068 bp, 26 predicted proteins | sample MGYA00238184_ERZ773361 | MGnify/ENA primary metagenome ERZ773361 (study PRJEB29100, sample SAMN05720205) | activated sludge metagenome | isolation source: anaerobic digester from wastewater... | reverse complement strand
TCGTTGGTTTTGGTAGTACTGTTGATTGACTGCTTTGAATTGGATACTGCTTCCTGTTTTGATTTTGCTTCTGCAGCCCGATGTTGTCCGAATTCTTTGCCTTCCAGGCCTTCCTTATTTTTTCCATAGGCATTGCCTTTACCCTGATTTTCTTTATCTTTTACTTCACCCTTAGTTTTGTCTTTGCCCTGCGGGTTTTGTGGTTTTACAGGCGTTTGGGGTTCTCCGGGTTTTACAGGAACAACTGGTTTAGGCGGCTGGCCCACAGCCGGTTTGGGTACAGGAGGCGTTTTGACTTTTACTGGCTGCGGTTTGGGAGGCTTCGGGGGTTTATCGCTTCCCTTGCCCTGCTGTGCATATACCTGTGCACTGAAAACCAGTCCGGTAATGAGCAATGTGATCAGAACTTTTTTCATAATGTTAATGTTTTAAATGTTTTTTAATAAACTATCAGCTTTCTCATTCAGTTGTTCAGCTTCCGCATTTACATCAGAGGCCGAATTTTGAATTTCTTGTAATTCCTGTGATACTACTGTATCATTGGTGGCTTCATTTTTGTCGCCACTGCCGCCACAAGCGCTGAACATGAGGCCGCATACTAAAAGAATAAATAATTTTTTCATCGTTTTTTTTTCGCAAAGATACATAGGTATTTTTAAATATGTGCAAATTTTACTCCTCCAATGACTAATTTTTTTACTTTTGAACCCGCAAATTTTCCATTCTACAAAAACCATACTAAAAAATAAATTATCCATGACTGAAAAAATTATTAACGAGAAATACCTTGCAAGTGCCATAAACAGGGCAAAAGAAAAAGGCGTTATCCTGCCCACTTTCCGGCAGATGGAAAACCCTGAACTGATACCGGAAAAGATAAAAAACAAATTAAAGGATATAGGCCTATGGGACCTCCACCCCCTGAACCTTTTCCGCATCACATGGAAAAACGAGCCAAAGAAGACGGGAGGATTATATGATGGTGTAAACTATTTGGAACTTCCCAAAGAAATAACCGGGGTGGATGCCCGCATAGTTTTTCTGGTCGGAAAATGGTTCCCTACCGGCGCCCATAAAGTTGGCGCAGCATACGGCTGTCTTGTCCCCCGTATCGTTACCGGTCAGTTTGATCCCGCATTTCATAAAGCCGTATGGCCTTCCACCGGTAATTATTGCCGCGGCGGCGCCTTTGACTCATACCTGTTAGGCGTTACCGCAGTGGCCATCCTGCCCGAAGAAATGAGTAAAGAACGTTTCAACTGGCTGAAAGAAATCGGTGCCGAAGTGATAGCTACACCGGGTTGCGAATCAAACGTAAAAGAAATTTACGATGCCTGTTGGGATATACGCAAAAACCGCAAAGATTGCGTTATTTTCAACCAATTCGAAGAGTTTGGAAATCCCTGCTGGCACTACCATGTTACGGGTAAAGCCGTTGAAGAAGTAGTGAAATCCCTCGGAGGGAATCTCTCCGCTTATGTCAGCGCTACGGGTTCAGCAGGAACCATTGGCGCCGGAGACTACCTGCGAACTGTTTATCCTCATATCAAAGTAGTAGCTTCCGAAGCATTGCAGTGTCCCACCCTGCTCATGAACGGCTTTGGCGGACACCGCATCGAAGGCATTGGCGACAAACATGTTCCCTGGGTGCACAACGTCAAAAACACCGACATGGTTACAGCCATTGATGATGAAGACTGCATGAGGCTGTTGCGCCTGTTTAATGAACCCGAAGGAAAAAAACACCTGGCCGCCTCAGGCTTATCTTCAGAAATTATCAGCCAGTTATCGCTGATTGGTATTTCTGGAATTGGCAATCTGTTATCGGCAATCAAAGCTGCAAAGCACTTTGAAATGACCTCTGAAGATGTCATCGTAACACTGGCTACGGATTCTGCTGAAATGTACCAGTCGCGTGTTACCGAACTTGCTGAGCAAAGGGGCGTCTATAACAGTCTGCAGGCCGCCAAAGACTTTGAAAAATGCCTGTTCGGAACAGGAACCGACAACATAAAGGAACTGACATATAACGACAGAAAAGCCATCCACAATCTGAAGTATTACACATGGGTGGAACAACAAGGAAAAACCTATGAAGAAATAAATCAATTGTGGTACGACCGTAATTTCTGGCCCGACACCTTTAATCAGGTGACCTATTGGGATGAAAAAATCGATGAATTCAACGAACGCAGCGGCGTATTGAAAAACTTATAACCATGTGCGAGTTTCTCAAAAATCCTTTTTACAGGGAAGTCCCCCAATGGACAAATCAGGAAAATGCTTTCATGAACGAGGACATTCTGAATTTCCATCGTTTGCTGGAAGGTTATGAACCCACGCCGGTGCACTCCCTGAACGGTCTGGCTAAAAAATTGGGGATAGGTTCAGTGTATGTGAAAGATGAATCGTTTCGCTTTGGTGTCAAGGCATTCAAACCGCTGGGAGCTTCTTATACCATTTTCCGTTTTCTGAAATCAAAATGGGAAGATAGCTATGCGTCGGAGTTCACGGTGTCGGACTTTAAAAATCATGACAAGATGGCCGCCTTAGGGGCCTTTACTTTTTGTGCCGCCACCGACGGCAACCATGGGCGCGCCGTGGCATGGACCGCCCGCATCCTGAAACAGAACGCCGTGATTTATATGCCCGCAAACACGGTCGCTTCCCGGATAAAAAACATTGAAAGCGAGGGTGCCCGTGTAGTACTTATCGACGGCACCTTTGATGAATGTGTAAGCCGCGCAGATGCCGATGCCAAAGCCAACGGGTGGATCATCATTTCCGATACAGCCTATCCCGGATATATGTTTTATCCCCAATTTATCATGGCCGGATATTCCACTATCTTCCGCGAAATGGATGGTATCGTTACCATGCCGTCGTCCTGCAAAGCAGACATCGTCATACTGCAGGCCGGTGTTGGCGGACTGGCCGCTGCTGGCACCTGGTATATGACACACAAGTATGGCAAAAACCGGCCACGGATAATTTGCCTGGAACCTACCCGTGCCGATGCATTTATGGAATCCGTTAAAAACGGTAAACCAACTCATTCAAAGCAGGATTATAATTCTATCATGGCCGGCCTCAACTGCGGGGTTTCATTACTGGCATGGGATTATATCAGCCAGGGTGCAAATTATATGCTTACCGTCAGCGACACCTATGCCGAAAAAGCTATGCGGCAATATTATTACCCCGAAGGCAACGACCCGCAGATTATTTCGGGTGAATCAGGCGCCTCAGGTATGGCAGGGCTGCTGGCGCTTTGTGAAGAAGAAAAGTTTTCAACACTCCGAAACGAACTGGGCATGAACTCCAAAACCTCTGTATTGCTCATCAATTCAGAAGGAGATACCGATCCGGTAAATTTCAAAAAAGTAATATCATAGAAAACCTCAACCTGGAATATAAAAAAGTATTTTTATGATTGTATTCAAACTCAACGGGGAAAATATCAATTATGACGGCGATCCCAAAAAACCTCTGCTGAAATACCTTCGGAACGATAAACACATCACTTCCTGCAAAGATGGCTGCTCAGGACAGGCATACTGTGGGGCCTGTATGGTAGAGATTAACGGGGAAGCAAAATTGTCGTGCGTTACGCTGATGAAAAAACTCCATGGAGCAGAAATTATCACACTCGAAGGTATTCCTGATGATATCAGAGACATTATTGCCAGGGCCTATGTCGAAAAAGGAGCCGTTCAATGCGGATTTTGCACACCCGGTTTTCTCATGCGCACCAAAGTGCTCTTTCAGAAAAACCCCAATCCCGGCAGGGAAGAAATCGTAAAAGCACTGAATGTGAACCTGTGCCGTTGCACGGGCTATGTAAAAATCATTGATGCCATCGCCCTTGCCGTCAGGATGCTGGCAGAAAGAAAACCCGTGGAATATTCTGCCAAAGAAGCTGCAATCGGGGCTTCTTTCCCAAAGTATCAGGCCTATGAAACAGCCATCGCTACCCGAAAGTTTGTCAACGATATGTACCTTGACGGGATGCTGTTCGGCGCCTTGAAATTCAGCGACCACCCGAAAGCAAAAATCCTCCGCATCGACTTCTCCGAAGCTGAAAAGTTGCCGGGAGTCATCAGGGTGGTTACCATCAAAGACATCCCCGGCGACCGTTTTACCGGTTCTATCATTGCCGACTGGCCCGCCATGCTGGCCGAAGGAGAAACCACCCGGTTTATCGGCGATGTGTTGTGCGGGATCGTGGCTGTGGACGAAGACACAGCGCGCAGGGCGGTGGATTTGGTACATGTCGATTACGAGATACTTTCTCCTGTTACCGACCCTTACGAAGCCATCAAAGAAGGAGCGTTGTCTGTTCATCCCGACCGTAGCAACCTGCTTGAAAATTGTATTGTACGGAGAGGCGGGGATATTGACCAGGCCATAAAAAATTCCGCCTTCGTTTCTACAGGATATTATACAACACAACGTATCGAACATGCATTTCTTGAACCGGAATCGGCCCTGGCAGTTCCTGAAGATGACACGATACACCTTTACAGCCAAGGCCAGGGAATTTATGTGGACCACAAACAGATAATTAAGCTACTCAATATCCCTGCTGAAAAATTGCGAGTAACTATGGTTCCTTGCGGTGGTGGTTTTGGTGGCAAAGAGGATCTTACAGTTCAGGGACATGCCGCCTTGTTTGCCTCGCTGACCGGCCAGCCCGTGAAAGTAACCCTTTCACGTGAAGAGTCCATACGTATGCACCCAAAGCGTCATCCGGTATTCATGGATTTCACCCTGGCCTGCGATGAAAAAGGCATGCTCACCGCCCTCAAACTGCGTGCAGTGGGCGATACAGGAGCGTATGCCTCCGTGGGAACCAAGGTTTTGGAACGGGTAGCCGGACATGCCAGCGGAGCCTATCATATACCGGTAGTGGATATTGAAGCCAAAACCATTTATACTAATAACATTCCTTGTGGCGCAATGCGCGGTTTTGGGGCTAATCAGGCAGCTTTTGCCCTCGAAAGTTGTGTTGACGACCTTTGTGAACAAGGCCGCTTCGACCGTTGGCAGTTTCGTTACGACAATGCCCTGGAAGAAGGCAAAATGACGGCCACCGGGCAAATTCTCGAACAAGGGGTTGGCGTGAAAGCGACACTGGAGGCAGTAAAAAAAGCATTCTATGAATCCAAAAATGCCGGTTTGGCATGCGGTATAAAGAATTGTGGTGTCGGTAACGGGATGATAGATTTCAGCCATGCCCGCATCGAAATTAAATCCGAAAATGAGGTAGTGGTCAAACACGGGTGGACCGATATGGGACAGGGTATCTGCAATGTGGTGATACAGATAGTATGTTCTGAAACGGGCATTAACCCTGAGATAATCCAGGTTGAAATGGATACTGAAGCAGGGCTTGAAACAGGAATGACAACATCCTCGCGCGCCACGGTATTGCTGGGCAACGCTGTCATCGATGCCTCCCGCAAAATGAAAAACGACATGGAACAACATGTTCTTGCAGACCTTGTTGGCAAACAGTATTCGGGATATTCGGAATGTAACTGGACCACCAAACCCGGCGCCGATGTTGAAAAAATTGTTACTCATTTTTCGTATGGCTATGCCGCACAATTGGTAACTCTTGATGAGCAGGGCAATATCAAAAAAGTGGTTGCGGCGCATGACGCAGGAAAAATTATGAACCGGTCCATGTTTGAGGGCCAGGTGGAAGGCGCTGTGGTGATGGGCCTTGGCTATGCACTGACCGAGGACCTGCCGATGGAAAATGGCCGCCTGAAAAGCGTTAAGCTTAAAGATTGTCAGCTATTCAAAGCTAAAGATGTCCCCGAAATAGAAGTTATCCCCGTGGAGGTGGAGGACAATTTCGGGCCATATGGAGCCAAAGGATTGGGAGAAATAGGACTGGTGCCTACCGCTGCAGCAGTGGCTAATGCTCTTTACCAGTATGACAAAGTGAGAAGGTATCATTTGCCGATGAAAAGGAAATGACAGATAATAGGATTGCAAAAAACTGATATTTATTGGAAGTTCGGAGTGTCCTCATTAAAACAAGAGGTAACTGTTCTACCTGATAAAATTAAAATACTCTTTCTTCTCTTTTTTAGGAGATTCAACCGTTTCGGTTGTAGATTCCTTCATCTTTAACAGCCATGCCATATTTTTTCCCAATACACGCATGATCTGTTTGCCTTCAACATCCTGCTGCACCTCTCCGGGAGCCGAGCCATGTATCACATTCCAGTAATTTGATGTGGCCAGTATCATCTCAGAATATGAAAGATAATGATACAGGCAGTCAAGAGTAGCCGAACCTCCCGTTCTCCTCACAGCAGTTAAAGCTGCGGCCACCTTATGCCGGAATAAATTACCGTTAACTCCCGAAACAAAGAACAGCCTGTCCAAAAAGCTCTTCATCGTGCCCGCCACACCGGAATAATAAACCGGAGAGCCCAGGATGATGCCGTCGGCAGTTTTTAATTGCTGTATCCACTGGTTCAGGTCATCGGTGTTTATCACGCACTTCTCATCCCTGTTCCTGGCACAGTTGCCGCAGGCATTGCATCCATGTATCATTTTATGCCCGATATGCAACACTTCAAATTCAATACCCTGAGCCTGCAGCTCATTGCCCACCATGGCTAATGCATGAAAAGTATTACCTTCTTTGTGGGGGCTTCCGTTTACTGCTATTACTTTCATATGCCTTGATATTTAAACGATACTAACTGAAACATAAAAATTTTAAAAACTCAAAAAATGACTTCCCGGTAATTGATATTCAGAAAGTTTACAGAAAAAGGCAACAGATATCCTGCTTATTCTTTCACGATTAACCTGCTGATTACCTCCTTACCAGCTGAAAAACACATCAGGTACGAACCCGCCGCATAATCTGACAGATCAAGGGCTACCGTATGCTTTCCGGATTTCATTTCAGAGGCCATAAGCGTTGTGGATTGTTTTCCCGAAACATCTGTCATCGTAACGACAATCATATCGTCGCCAGGCAGGTCAAATTCAAGGTTTAAAAAATCTTTTACAGGATTGGGAAAAAGAAGCGGTCGTAACCGGTCTTCCCCTGCATTGCATTCGGCCACGCCAACCAGTCCGGCCAGATCACGCTGCCAAATGCCTTTGGAATCGATACCTGCATAAAGTTTCGTATCGGAAACAGCCAGCGAAACCGGTTGAAAAGGCTGGATATTGGCAGAAATATTTGTCCACAAGTTGCCATTATCAGAGGTCAGATATACGCCGGCGGCAGTAGCGGCAAAAAGAGTGGATCCGCTTACAGCCAACGAAAATACCACGGGTACTAACCCATTATTCACCGCAGTCCATGTGTTTCCGGCATCGGATGAAACAAAAACGCCACCTCCAGGTGAACCGGCGAAGACCTTGTTCCCCGAAATCGCCAGTGCAACCACGGCAACACCTTGGATTCCGGTTCCGGGCATTTGCCATGTGACTCCATTATTCGCTGACACATAGACACCTTCCTGAGTGCCTGCAAAAATTGTATTTCCGCTCACCGCCAGGGCCTCAACGTTTTGGCTGGTCATGGGTATGCTGATGTTGTTCCAGGAAGCTCCTAAATCCGAAGAAACAAAAACTCCCCCATTAGCCGTACCCGCATAAATTGTGGTTCCTGCGTGGCACAGGGCATACACCCAACTGTTGCTCAAGCCGTTGTTGGCACTGGTCCAGGTATCGCTATTGTCGGCAGATTTAAACACGCCGCCACCCGAGGTTCCAGCAAAAAGAAAAGAACCGGCAACGGCAAAAGCCTTTACCTGCGTATTTGAAATGCCCGCCGTATCCCAGCGCCATGTCAGTCCCTGATCTGGCGAAGAAAACAGGCCGGCAGCGGAAGTTCCGGTAAATACATTCGTGCCCTCTGTGAAAATTGCTACAGGCGTGGTATTGGGCAGCCCGGTATTTGAGGAACGCCACGTATTGCCGTTATCGTCGGTAATCTGTACACCCCCATTTTGTTCACTTCCTGCGTACACTTTTCCTCCATAGGTTTTGAGTGTCAACAGGTTTTTGTCGCAACGCCGCATCATCGCGGGGTTGCCATCATCCCACAGGGCGCCGTCATTATCAGAAGTAAACAGTCCCTGATTCCATACTCCTGCGTAAAGCCGTGAGCCGTTTTTTGTCAGGCTGATTACCACGGGAAATGTGCCGCTGTACGAATCGGGTAGTCCCTGAGAACATCTGATCCAGCTGGCTCCGCCATTGGGCGTCTGATACACTCCGGCAGAGGTTCCCGCATAAATCTTACCACCCCCGGCAAAAAAAGAAAAAACTCCTGCCACCACATTAAACGGAGGATTAACCGGCAAGGTCAGCCCGGTATTCATGGCAGTCCAGGCAGCGCCATTGTTGACCGACAGAAAGGCTCCGTTGGGCGTACCAGCCCATAAGCTGTCACCCTGCACCATTAAAACTCTTATTTCAGTTTCGGCAAGGCCACTTACCGCTGACCAGTTCGCACCGTTGTCGGACGACATAAAAAGGCCATGACTGTTGGTAGCAAAATAAAATGCCGGAGATTTATAAACAACCTGTTGCCCGCTTACACCGGACGGGAAGCCATTGTTTGACAACGCCCAGTTCTGACCATTGTCGGTTGAACGGTATGCACCGTTATCACTACATGCTATTAAGATTGAACCGTTAAGGGCGATATCCCTGACTTTAACACCTTGCATCCCATTATTAAGTGCACTCCAGGTAGTGCCACCATTCAGAGACTGATATACACCATCGGGTGTGCCTGTACGAACACTTGTCCCGCTGAAGGCAAAACAACTGACAGCCCCCGAAAATGGGCCCATAGTCTGCTGCCATTGGGCAAAAACAGCCACGTTAACAAACAGTATAAAAAAAATTGAAAGTATCCGGTTTTTCATAAACTATAATTTTTTGAGAAATACAAGGCTAACAACTGCGAATATACGTACTTTACAGAAATTATAAGGTGCTGTTTGCCAGAATCGTTTTATAAATCAGTATTTCATAAAATTAGCGCCAAGACCAAGGCCCAAGGTATAGCGAGTTGCAAACCCGAAAGCCGGGTATCCTTTTTTGTCGATGACTGCCCACAGGCCTGTTGAGAATTTCCCTATCCTGAGCAATCCCGGATACACATTGGCATTGATAAAATAATCGTCCACATTGGAAATCACCAGGGAGGCGAGCAGGGAATTATTTCTGTCGTAAAAAACACCTATGCTGAATGGCGTTGTAACGGTTACTTCCCTGGCCGTTCCGGAAAGCAGCACCCGTTCGCCCGACCGCACTCCGGCGCCGAGCGATATGGCCGTGCCGTTTTTAAATTTCCACGAAGCGCCGATCAGCGTGCCCAGTCCCATGCGTGTGAACAATGACAGCCTGCGTTCAAACGGAAGCGCCCATTTGAAAGAATAATATTGCCCGCAGTTATACAGCGCAATATCGGGGTATGTGATAGATGGCTGCATACTCCAGTCTGCCATATTCAGTTCTTCGCTGAAAAACTTGCATACCTTTTTTGAACTGAACAGCGCCACACCGGCAAAATTGAACAAATACATATCCGGTAAAGGGTCGCTGTTACTGCCGATATAGCCGTTGTTTTCCATGGTTTCATTTAAAATATCGGCAGCCATAAGCGTGATAAAACCTAATAAACGAGGGCATTTTATATTATGATAGCGATACCATTCGGATATGGTTACATACGACATTCCTCCGCCAAACAGATGTAATACATAATTAGGCATCCATTGCCCTCCCTCCCTGCTGAAACTCAATGGAAGAATTTCAGTACGCATAAACTTATCCCATCCCACCTCGCAAATCACCTGATTGGGATGCCCGAGGTTCCAGAAAACATTTTTTAAAGAAACAGCATAGGGAAAGTTGAACAGGTGGCGGTCGTTCGCGCTGAGCTGGCAAATATCATAACCGGTATTCAGCACCAGGGTGAGCGGGTTGAACATGGCTTGCGAGCCGTAGTCATATCCATGATAAAAATAGTATGGTATGGAGTCGGGCTGTTCTACGGATATGCTGTCATCCTGAGCAGCAGCATTCCGGCTGCACAAGATGAAAAAGACAGCACCCAGAAAACAGAAAAAAAAAGTATGTTCAATTTTTTTTTGTGCTGACATGGAATAAAAACCCAGGTTTGTCCAATAAAAACTCGTGTATGTTGAAAATTACAAAAATATGAATTTTAGGGATTGTCAGCGGTTTAATAAATAGAGAAGAGAAACTAAATTCCACAAAGAACAGAACTCCGCACTGCAAAGGACCGGGGTTAATTAAGCCCGAAGCTGTGATTTCTGGCTTTAATAGTGCGGAAATGTTTCGCCAATAAGAATAATCCATCCCGAAGTTAAATAAATTCAACAATTATTGTATAATTTAGCTGTCACAAATGAATAATTATTATACCAAAACATTCAGGACATATGATCCTTATAGCTGACAGCGGCTCCACGAAAACCCACTGGAAATTACTGAAAAAAGACAACACCCTGGAAACCCACTATACCAAGGGATTGAATCCATTCTTCACGGATAAAAATGTTTTTTCCGAGGTTATTAACCATGGCCTTCCCATACCCAAAGATCAGGTAGAAGCACTTCATTTTTACGGTTCAGGATGTGGAACAGAGGGCATGATAGCAGTTGTCAAAGAATATTTACATGACAGTTTTCCAACCGCCGCCATTTCAGTTTACGGAGACCTTTTCGGTGCTGCCCGCGCCATGCTGGGAAACCAGAAGGGTATTGCCTGTATATTAGGCACCGGCTCTGTTTCCTGTGTTTATGACGGCCAGAAGATTATCAGGGGCATTCCTTCACTGGGTTATATCCTTGGTGATGAAGGCGGTGGTGTTACGCTGGGCAGGGAATTGCTGAAGGCGTTTTTTTATCATGAACTTCCCGAACATCTCCATGCAGCCTTTACAGAAACTTATCATCTCACACGGGAAATGATGCTTGAAAACGTGTACCACCGCCCCGCTCCCAACGCTTACCTGGCTACATTTACGAAATTTATCAGAACCTATCAGCAGGATCCTTTTATTCACAATCTGGTGTACCGTTGTTTTGATATTTTCTTCAAGAATCACGTACAGGTGTACCCCGAACACAAGGAATTACCCCTCGTTTTTACAGGGTCAGTTTCTTCCAACATGAAAGATATTCTTGTCGAGGTCGCCGCGGCATACGGCACTACCATAAGCACTATTATGAAAGAACCCATGGAAGGATTAGTAGCATTTCACCTGCAAAACGACCGGTAGCTGCAGCCGACCTAGTATTTGTCAACTTCACTGCATTCTTTTTGGGAGTATTAATACAAAACAAGTTTTACCACAGCTTCGGGCATAGTGCCAGACAATTTCACAAAATAAACACCCCGGGCAAGGTACCTCACATCAATATTCTGGTGATTAACCCCTTTGTTGCCGACCACCTCCTTACATATCAGGCGTTGCCCGCAAACATTTAGAATTTCTACTGAAATGTCACGTCTTTCTTCACTGTACCACGTAATCATCACATTTTCATCAGCCGGATTAGGATGTACGCATAGTTTAAGGGGTTCATCAGTATTTGCCATACCCAGAATGCTAATATCAACAGTATCCGTTAACACGTCATTTCCGCATGCGTTATAAGCGGTTAGCGAAACAAAATAACTGCCTGTCATCGCATAAGTATGTACAGGATTCTCTTCAGCAGAGAAGGTTCCGTCATCAAAATCCCAGTAATAGGCATACGCATTCTGCGAGGTATTGGTAAAAGAAATACTATTATTAGTGCCGCTTGCCGTAAATGATGTTGCCGGGGGCTGTGTATAGACATATGCCGTTACCGGAGTACGTGCACTGCTGCATTCATTACCCTGCACCGACCAGTTATAAAAATAATAATAGGTTGACGTACTGTAACTGTTGCCTGTAATGCTCACCAAGCCATTGACGCTATATGGATAGCCCGCCCCGTTGGTATTCCTGTAAAGCCTCAACACTGGCCCTGCCAATGCAAGCCGGTATTGTGTGCCTGTAGCTATGTCCCAATTAAGATAAATAGTAGTCTTGCCCACTGGCAGGTTAACAACGGTATCCAAAATCAATGTACCCGCACCGGATAACAGTTTTATGGTACGGTTTCCAACGGTGTCAGCATACACATCCACCGATACCAGTCGTAAATCCTCCAGACAGTTGAAAATAAGATAATGCTGGGATGTACTCGAATAATAGCCACCACTTCCAAAAGAATAATTAGGTGGCCCCACATTAACTAAATCATTTATCACTGAATTTGCGTAATACGTTGTAATTGTATCCAGTACCGTGGTTGTGAATGTGTTTCCAGTATATAAAAGGTTTCCTGCAATTTCGTCATCGTACCAATTAACAGTGCCGTCTGCCACGGTGGATAGCACGGCCTGAGCAGGTCCGCACAACGTATCATGAATAGCCACGGGGGCATCAGGCCGTTGCACAACAATATAGCTGGTACGGGTAAACGTATTTTGTCCGTAAGCATTCGAAGCAGTAAGCATCACCGTATAGGTACCATTGGCAATATAGGTATGGGGTGGGTTTTGCAGGTTAGAGGAACTGCCGTCACCGAAATCCCAGAGGAATGTGGTTGGTGCATTTGTGGAAAGATCGGTAAAATGAACTATTCCGTCGCAGGTGGTTAGAGGGCTGGCGGTGAAGGCAACAGACGGAGCCTGCCCGGAAGCAGAGCAGTTAAATTCAATGACATATCCGCGGCCATTTACATAGCCATCTGAATGCATCAGCAATGTGACAGCATTTCCGGTTGATACGATGTTTGCAGGGGGTGTATTTCCAGTCAGGCTGCAATACTTGCCAATAAGCGGTGAGGTTGCTGTACTGCCGTTAAATATCTGGAGGTTGTCATAATTGCAGGTACCATTGTCGCCCTGTTCAACGTCGAAATCAGCAAAGTGCAGGTTTATGGAGGAGGCACCGGGAACGGAAATCGTAATAGTATCATTGCTGTTTGGCAAATAATCCTGAAGACCACCATTATCGTAAAGTATTCCCTGGCAGGCATTGATAACAACATGTTGGTTTTGGGTTGAATTGTAAACACAAGGCTGGTCAATATAAACCGAATCAATCCATGTTTCGGCGCCGGAAGCTCCAGTGATGGTAAGGGTAATAAGCTTCATACCGGGGGTATTATAAACCACCTGGAACGGGCCTGCCGTATTGCCGGTGGCCGGGATGGCACCAACACCGAAATCCCATTGGTATGCCAGAATAGTTCCCGAAGAAGCATCCGTGATGTTAATAGTTTGGCCAACGCAGGCATTATTGTATGAAATATCAAAATCGGGTCTCAGGCAAGCCGAGTTAAAAGGAATATTGGCCACATAAGGTTTGTAATTGTGACGTGAAATGGTCAGCACAGCCGAGCTGCCCAACACCGGAGGAAAATGCAGTGTGAGCGGGGCTGTAATAAGGCTGTCGCTGGCAACAAGTTCACCATCCACCACGAGGGTTGCCAGGCAATGGTTACAACTGCTGGTATTAATTGTAAAGGTGGTATCATGACAATTCAGGGAGTTCTGAAGTGTAGCGGTAATATTGTTTGGGAAGGCCGTCCAGATTTTCATGGCGGGATCGCCAAAATAGTGGAACAATTCATGGGTGTAATCATCATCGCCCCAGGTCTGCACCATACGCATAAGCCCCTGATTGAGCACATCTCCCATGGTATATATTGGCTGATGAGCTACCGGCGACCCGATGGGCGAATCACCATTCCCGGTAAACGGCGGGATAAGGCCGGGGTTTGCCCAGATAGCATCAATCATGCCTTCAATTAATCCGTCGTTGTTGCCACTCCAGCTGAAGTAAGCCGCCCCGAAAACGCCCACCGCTCCGCCATTCGCCTTGCGAAGGAATTTTTCGGCAAAACATTCCTGCAACTGGTACTCTCCTGTGTGGCAATTGATGCTGAATACCACCGGGAGCCGGTTGCCATTATTGAGCAGATCGATATTGGTAGTTGTAAACTGCGGCGAAGCCCATCCTGTGCCCCCTGTGTACCCATGATCGCGGTGCGTAACAAACAACCTTCCGTCAGCAGAATTGATGGAGGCCGCAATGGTGTCTTTTGTACCATTCCAGCCAAAGCCGTTTGCGCGAAGCAAGGCCGGCGGAAGAGGTTCTGAATTTGCATAATAGCCATCATTGTAATAAAGTGGATTATCGGCGGCATCGGCGTCATAAATCCTGTTGACTGTAAAGCCCTGCGCCATCATGTAATTACGTATTTCTTCGCTGGTCAGCAAAAAACGCCTGTCTTCGTAGGTATCGGGATCATCATCCTGAAAGTACCCACAAACGCTGGCCTTGGAATAAAAATTCGGTTGAGCCGGGGGATTTTTTTCGTAGTTAATTATTTTGTTCACTACCGTCAGTGCTTCGGAAGCCGAAGAAACGCTGATTCTTCCAAAAGCCATATCCGCTACATAATCGTTGGTCCCATCCATACAGGCGTAATACAAATCGGTGGCAAAGTTGTCGCCATAACTTGGATCCTGATGTATCTCGCCGGGTACTTTATCATGATCGCCGATGATAACGAAATAATCCGGTTTGGGTATCCATGATTGATAGCGGGTATGTACCTCCGATTTGACTAACGTACTGGTCCAGTTCGACCGCGATACTATTTCAACGGAATAACCCAGCTGGCTTTTCCACTTTGCCAGGCTGTCAGCAGCAACACGATAATCGCTGTGGGTAATGATGATATAGTTTTTTGCACCGGCAGCTTTTTCTTTAACAAAGGATTTTTTTGCAGTTGAAAAAGCCGAAATCTCAGCTTGCAGTGAATAACTGTTCAGCACAATATTTTGCAGAGATGTCAGAAATGCTGAAGAATACAGCTCCTTCTGAGCAATCAATGATTTGCTTTTTGAAAAAGACACTTTATAGTCCAGTGTGCTATAAACCTTAGCCTGCCGCAACTGCGGGTTATACTGCACCGGACACACCTGCACTATGGCAAGTGAAAGACCTTTGACTTTAAGGATTTTGACTATGCTCACGGGATTCGCGGGATACCATTCATTGCTTTGATAAAAAGCAGAATCAATTTCAAAGACTGGCTCCGGATCGCCATAGCGGTCGGTGGCAGGACGCAGGGCCGGATATATCAAAAGGTTGTCGCGACGTACATAAGGTGCATTTTTCAGCTCAACTCCAGCCACAGCACCATCAGGTATGAGCACGATATCGTAATGAGCCGGCAAGGCCGGTTTTCCTACTTCTTTTAAAAAAGTAAAATCTTTAACGCTGAGCCTGATAAATTCAGTCTGCTGCTCATAAAGCTTGTAATCCCGGACGGCATTAAATAAATAAGCAATATCCACTCCTTTAACACCATGGTCCTGAACACTGCGTATCACCTGATTTGAGACCGTTGCGTGCTGGGCGCGGGCACTTATTGAAATAATTACGATAACAAGAAAAAACAAGATTTTCTTCATGTGTAAGTAGATATATGCAAAAATAAGAAAGATAAAACAGACATTAATTAACAAAAATACAAAAAAAAGCAGAATTTTCACAGGTAAAAAATAAAAAGATTGCGCCCCGTCCGCCAATGCCGTTTCGGCTGTCACAACCCTATATGATATGAGAAAGCATTATTTTGGTAACAATGAAAAAGCTTTTACCATAACGTATTTTTGCCAGAAGAGCGTAATACTTATTTTCAGCCCAAAACAGCAGCCATGATAAACGGGTTATTCCAGCGAAAAATATTTTACCCTGCCAAAGCATTTTTGTTTATATTTTTGCACTAAACCTAAAAAAAACGCCAATGAAAAAGATACTGATGACCATCGTGTGGATACTTTTGCTACAAAACTTCCATGCCCAATCGCAAACTGACGCTGTGCCTGCTGACCAAATTGAAGGATTTACCAATACCGGATGGAAATCGCTGAACGACAATGTCATCAAAATGATAGGCACCGACTGGATGCTGATAACAGCCGGCAATATCGGCAATTATAACATGATGACGGCCAGTTGGGGCGGATTGGGCTGGTTGTGGGAAAAACCGGTGGCATTCATTTTTGTCAGGCCGCAACGATACACCCATGAGTTTACAGAACAAGAGGAGTATTTCACACTAACCTTTTTTGAAGAAACCTACCGAAAAATATTACTAAATATGGGCAGCGTTTCGGGCCGCGATTTTAATAAAATGAAAGACTCTGGATTAAGTCCTCTCGCCACAACCCATGGCAGCGTTGCCTTTAAGGAAGCGAAAATCATTATAGAATGTAAAAAAATATATGCCGCCAATCTTCAGCAGGAACAGTTCACCGACAAGGAACTGACACAGAAAATCTACCCTTCGGGCGACTTTCACACCATGTATGTCGGGGAAATCGTCAATGTGTGGAAAAAATAATTGTTTCCATGAAAAAAAATGTTATCCTGCTAACCATAGCTTGTTTCACGCTTATGCACTCTTGTCAAACCCAAACCGATGCCGACCTCCTGTTGCTGAACGGGAAAATATATACCGTTGACAGTAATTTTTCCATTGCCGAAGCCATGGCTGTAAAAAATGGAAAAATTGTTGCCACAGGCAGCACCAAAGAAATCAGCGGGCGTTTTACAGCCGACAGTATGATGGACCTGGGGGGCAAGCCGGTATATCCCGGCTTTATTGATGCGCACAGTCATTTCTATGGGCTGGCCTTATTTATGCAGCAAGCAGACCTGAATGGGGCTGCCTCGTTTGAAGAAGTTGTCGAACGCCTTCAGGCTCATTATCAAAAATACCGGCCACCCTGGGTGCTGGGCAGAGGCTGGGATCAGAACCTGTGGGAAAATAAAGCTTTTCCGGACAACGCCCTGCTCGACAAAAATTTTCCCGACCTGCCTGTTGTGCTCACACGTATCGATGGACACGCCGTTATAGCCAACAGCAAGGCGCTGGAAATGGCGCAGATTACGGACCAGACCAATATACCCGGAGGAAAGACACTTCAAAAAGACGGTAAAATCACAGGAGTTCTTATCGACAAAGCTGCCGACAGGATGAAAGACAAAATACCACAGCCTGAAGAAAAAGAATTGATTGCCCTGCTGAAAGAAGCACAGCAACATTGCCTTTCCCTTGGCCTGACCACCGTGGCCGATGCAGGACTGCAGAAAAACACAGTGCTGTTACTTGAAAAACTTTTTGCGGATAACACACTGAAAATAAACATTTATGCCATGCTTGAACCGTCGTCAGAAAATATAGAGACGTTTGTCAAAAAAGGCATCTATCGCAAAGGAGGTCTGCACATCTGTTCGCTGAAGCTTTATGCCGACGGTGCGCTGGGTTCGCGCGGTGCTTGTCTGCTGGAGCCTTACAGCGACGAATTGTCAAACACGGGCTTGATGGTCGAAACCAGGGATTCGTTAATACATTATTGCCGGCTTGCCTACGAAAACAATTACCAGATGTGCACACATGCCATCGGGGATTCGGCGGTAAGAGCAATGTTGAATATCTATGCCGCCATCCTCAAAGGAACAAACGATCGCCGTTGGCGTATAGAACACGCCCAGGTTATCAGCCCCAGTGATATCGGCTTGTTTGCGCAATTCAGCATCATTCCCTCTGTGCAACCCACGCACGCCACCTCGGATATGTTATGGGCTGCTGACCGCCTGGGCAACGAGCGTGTAAAAAGTGCCTATGCTTACAAAGACCTTTTAAAACAAAACAACTGGCTACCCTTTGGAACAGATTTTCCTATAGAAAAAGCAGATCCCCTGTTGACTTTTTATGCGGCGGTATTCCGCAAGGACGCCAACAGCCAGCCTACCGGAGGTTTTCAAATTGAAAATGCTGTCAGCAGAGTGGAAGCCCTTAAAGGAATTACCTTGTGGGCGGCAAAAGGTTGTTTTGAAGAAAATGAAAAAGGCAGCCTTGAGGCAGGCAAATACGCGGATTTCGTTGTGCTTGATCAGGATATCATGACCATTTCGGAAGAGAAGATTATAGCAACAAAAGTACTCCATACCTTTATCCGCGGTGAAAAAATGTATAGCTGCGAAGCCAGATAAAACGCACCTATTGTTGGTCAAAAGGCATTACTATTTTTAACTCAGGATTTCGCTCTGGACTCATTCAGATAAAGTAATGATATTATACCTGCATGTGGTAATATTTATTGCTGTTCAGAATTTTTCTTGTGTGTCAGCAGATAAATAACCGATAAAATACCAGCCGTATTGATGATAGCAATACAGATAAACCATGCCAGATGCTTATTACGGGCCGCACGCCACATAGCAATGAGTTTCATCACGGCTTCGAACAAGGCAAGGATAATAATAATTACGATGAGCCATGGATATTGGCAACAAATAGTTTCATGGTTACACATAAGGGTATGTTTTTTGTAAATAGTTTTTCTTTCGCAAATATAAGCAATTTACAAAAAAAGTGTAGATTTGTAATTCATATCATAATTAATAATTAAAATAATCAGTGCTATGAAATTTATTAAATTAGTTTTCGTAATACTTTTTACTACTGGTTTTTGTACGTACAGCCATGCACAGGATATTGAACTGATAAAAGGCGATGCAACAGTTATTGCAGGCCAGACCGAGGTACTGGTTACTTTTGTGTACGACAACATGAAAGTTGGTGAATTCACTGAAGACCTGTACATAAAACAAAAGCGTTCCGAATACCGCAAACCTGCCGACGCCGATAAATTTATTGCCAAATGGAAAGCCGATTTCAAAAACAGCCACCAGCCCAAATTTATCGAACAGTTTAATATGTACATTAAAAAACTTAAAATGTCCGCCGTTACCGACGACACCACCAAATACATGATGATAGTGCATACCAACCTGATTGACCCGGGGTACAACAACAAAGGTATGTACAGGGAAACATTGGTCAATCTTTCGGTAGATATTGTGGAAAGCGCCAGTCCTGATAATGTCCTGGCCACCATTATAGCCGAAAAGGTGGCAGGCGTTGGCAACACTACCGCCGAAGCCAAAGACCAGCAGGCAAGAATCACAAATGCTTATGGCAGTTGCGGAATGAGGATCGCCAAATTGCTGGTTAAACTCTGCAAGTAATTTTTATAACACCCCTGCCTTCATCTCCAGCAGTATGATGCCCATTGACAGGATAAACGTCAGTATGGTCGTAATAATGCCTGCTTTAAAAAATTCAAAAAAACCAATTTTCACTTGTTGATTTTTTGCTGATTCGATCACGATAAGGTTGGCCATTGCCCCAATTATGGTGGCGTTACCCGCCAGGGTGGAAGCCGAAGCCAGGGTGATCCATAAGGTTTCGGACGACAACGTCTTCATCAATGGCAACAATGCAATGGTAAAAGGCACATTACTTACCACCTGCGATGCCACCAGGCTGATGCCATGGAGGGCAATAACACCGCCGGCATCGCTGCGTAGCGGTTCTGAACTTACTATATATTGCATCAGCCCAACTTTTTCAATTCCATGCACCACAATAAACAGCGAGGCAAAAAACAACAGCAATACCCAGTCTATTTTTTGTATCACCTTGGAGGGCCTTATTTTGCCAAAAATAAGTATCATCGATCCCCCCAGCAAGGCAATCATCGGAATTGACAAACCTAAAAGATTACTAAAAAAGAAAAGCAGCACCACCGCCAGAAATATAGGAACCGAAACCCTCATTGATTTATAATTGTATTCAAAGTCGTTACCAGATATCTGCAAAGGGCTTTTATCCTTGAAATTAGCGGGATACAACCAGCGAATGACAATAATTATGACCACCATACTCAACACGGAGACCGGTAATAATCGAAGCAAAAAAATCCCGTAGGAAATTCCGGAACTGACTCCAATGAGCATATTCTGCGGATTACCGGTCATCGTCATCACGCTGCCGGCATTTGATGCAAGGATCTCGGCGATAAGATAAGGTATGGGGTTGATCCGGTATGTGTGGCACAAAGCGATGATTACCGGAGTAAATAACAGCACAACGGCATCATTGACCATAAAAGCGCTGGAAATACCTGTAACAAACACGATGATTACCAGCAGCCGGAATTGGGTGCGGGAATACACCATGGTTTTGCGTGCTATGAACGAAAAAAAACCGTCAAGCTGCAGGGTGGATATGATAATCATCATACCGAGCAGCAAAGCAATAGTATTAAAATCTATGGACAAAACAGCCTCTTCAAAGCTCAGCACACTAAACAATATCATGGCCACAGCACCAAAAAATGCCGCCGATGGCCGGTCGATATTAATCCAGGGCAGGCGGGTAAAAATGATGCCCACATAGGTTACAAAAAAAATGATAAGGGCGACAATCTGAATATTTTCCATATTACCTGTTATTCATAAAACACTGCCAGGCTCCGGAATTTTTCGTGGAATAATACGATTTCCCGAGCATCTCGCACTGGTTGGACCATCCAGCAACATTTTTGGCCGAATTGGAAGCATCAAAAATAATGAAAACCGGCGCATATTGGTTCAGCATCTCTTCCATGATTAAATCCGGATTGTTGGCCACAACCATATAATCCAGCTTCATTTTCTTTGTATTATAAGTCGCCCTGTCAACAATGCCAAGTGTCTTACCAGCAAAGCAGTACAGGTTCTTCCGGGCAAATAAATTTTCCTTTTTCTTTGTGATATCACCATCACCGACAGGCAGAGGAATGACCTCCTCTATCATCATCCGGCAACGGTTGTTCATAAGGTGAAACTCCTGTTTTTTTACATCGCTCATCACCGCAGAATCACAGATAAAAAATGCCGTCTTTCCCTCAATGAGGTCAATTGCAGTATGTTTGTTAATATTATAAACTATGATTGCCTGCTGCGACAGCGCGTTAAAGTTCCGTACGGTAACGGAAAAAACCAGTAGCAGCAGAAAAGCCGCCGCACCGATAAAGGCCTTGTTGTTTCGCCGCATGATAAACACACACAGCGACAGAATAATGGCATACACCAGCAACATTTCAACAAAGGTTACCGATATGGACCTGGTAACCGAAAAAGGCAGGCCTTCAATAAAAGAAACTGAGCCGTTAAGGAAAATCAGCGAATAAGACAAAGCCTTTGCCAGCATCATGGCGAGCCAGGGAATAAAACTAAATACCAGTACAGCTATGCCGAGGTATATAACCAATCCCGACAAGGGTGTTGCGATGATGTTGGTAAGCAGGAAATAGTTGGGAAACTGATGAAAATACAGCAGGCACAGAGGAAAAGTGACCAGTTGTGCTGCCAGCGAAACAGCCACCAGCGACCAAATCTGTCGCAGCAACCAGTATTTCGGTATCCACACCTTGCTGATCGCCGGGTATAGAGCCACGATACCCAATACCGCCAGGTAGGACAGTTGAAAGCCCACCGCCATAAACATATATGGGTCGAACATCAACAATACCAATGCTGAGGCCGCGATAGTATTGTATATTGCCGGCGGCTGCCGCAGGGCTTTGCCCACAACTACAAAACTAAACATAGCCGTGGCCCTCATCACCGATGGAGACATGCCGGTAAGCACCGCATAAAACCATATAAAAACCAGCAGTAACAGCGCCTTGAGCAGGCGTCCATATCTGGTCTTGTCAAAAAACTGCAATAAAAAATTCAGTACAATAAAAATGATGCCCACATGAAGGCCTGAGACACTCAGAATGTGCACGGCGCCGGTACCCTGGTATTCGCGGATCAGTTCGGGATCGAGGTTGTCGGTATATCCAACCAGCAAGGCCGACACCACAGCAAATTCCTGTCCCTGCAGGCCATTATCCCTCAATATTTGAAGTAGTTTTTCGCGAAGATTGTACGCAAATCCCTTGAGAATACTTCCATTACCCGAAGCAATCAATTTCCACCGGGCTTTCATGACATAAGTGCTGTATTCCACCTGACGGTATTTCAGGTAGTTTTTATAATTGTATTCACCAGGGTTCATGGGCGGAGACACCTCCGTAAAACGGCCCCTGAAAAAAATCTCATCGCCATATTTCAGTTTTGATGACAAGGAATCTTTTTCCAGGTAAATAATTGCTTTGCCGCTTGTACGGCAGGATTGCACACTATCTTTTACCTCTTTTATTTCCACCACACATTTGCATACTTTCTCTCTTATCTGCACAGGCTCGCACAATTCCGCAAGGACATAGTTCTCAGCGGCAAGGTAGTTACTGTAATGGGTGATGTCGTGTTGTTTAGTTTTTATCACAGTCAGTTGATAACCTGCCAGGAAAAAAAACGTGGTAAACAGTATTCCGGTAAGCCATCGCATACGAAAACCCAGTTTCCTCTGAAAAACAATCACCACAAAAGAAATCAGGCCTGCAAGGAGGGCAAAAACAATGACCGGTATGGCAAAGCTAAGTTCAAAGCCTATAGCGATGCAAATTCCGGATAAAAAAGGTAAGAGAATGCGTGCAATTGGGTATTTATTCCAAAACATGGATTACTTGATATTCAGTTCGTCATAATTGACCACTTCCACATCCTTATAATAGAATTTGATGATTTCCAGGTAGTTGTATCCGAGCTGAGCCATTCTGATAGCACCTTGTTGGCTCAGACCGACGCCGTGTCCATAGCCCTTTCCCCTGAGTACTACATTAGACCCCGCAGGAGATACCGAAAACCAGGTGGATTTCAAGCCAAGATCATATCTTATTGCCGACAAGGGTATGCTGTCGGAGAAATACAGCGCACGTTTGTCCTGTTTAAAGTTCAGGGCATAGTTTTTTTTGGCCGGGTCTTCCACCGGATAATTAAAGCGGCTGGACAAATAGTCGAGCCAGTTGGCTTGCAGGATTTTCTCTTCCCAAACAGCTCCCGACATCCGCAATGAAAAAGTATCCACCACGGATTTCAGGTAAGAGGTGGGTATTTTCCAGATATCTTCAGAATTGACGGTCTGCCCTCCCGAATTGGCATGAAAGGCAGCTGATATCATTTTATTATCCTTGTCCACAATAACATCGCCGGCAGTTTTAAAGGTAGCAGCGAGTATTTCGTTGGTTTTGCACCGGCCAAGATATAGCTGGCAATGAACACTATCGCACAGATTAAACCCTTCCTTGGCGTGTTTCTTAATGTTGTTGAGTGCATAGGTACGACAGGTAATGGCCTGCACCAGATAAAAATCATTATCCTTAACGCTGCCGCCGCCTTCCGACTGTACCACGCCTGCTACATAGTTCTCGAGCTCCACCTGATTTATAATCATAAAATAGCCTTCCACCACCGAAATCTGCAAATTATCGTCATAATTACGTTCCTTGATATTGTAGTTGGCCGGTTTGATTTTAAAATTATTGAGCAGGCCGCTGCCGCTGATATTCAGGGAAGTAAAACTTCCGATTTTAACGCTGGCATTATATACCAAAATTGTGTCGTTGACAATTTTAAAGGTGATGGTCTGATTGCGCAGAATATCACAAATTTTCTTATCCGCATCAAACACCGAATATTTGCCGGACAAAGGAGTAAAATTAAAAGAATTTATGCGGTATCCTGTAAAAATATGTATGTCGATAAAGGTGCCGCCACAGGCAATTTCTGCTATCAGCAGAGAAACAACAAAAATGGAAACTCGGAACAATCTCATCACATCGGGCTTTTTATACTATCTGTCTTTTTACAAAAATATTATTATTTTGATACACTGGTTTGATAAAGTTGTTTGTTTTGATAACAGGAGTATGTTAAAAACCTTTGGATCCGGGGACTGCAGACAAATAACAGATTTTTTTACCGGAGATGTCCGTGTTCATTTTCTTTTTTTTGTTTCAGGCTGCCTTCAAAGATATCAAACTTCACAAATTTACATTCCAGCGGGCCATTGAACAGGGTGATTTTTTTCCCTGGTTTCAAGCCGATAAATTTCAGGGCATCAAAATGGGAGCTGATAATCCAGGCCTGGTATCCGTGGCAATGATTTTTCAGAGTGTCGCCGATATCCTTGTACAGACGTATGATATCCTCCGGTTTGATACGTTCGCCGTAGGGTGGGTTGGTGATAATCATAGCTTTTTCGGACGGGAATCTGAATTCCCTGAAATCACACACCGTAAGGTGAATGTCCTTATGCAGACGCGCCGATTTAAGGTTATCTTCCGCAGCTTTTATCGCCTGCACCGAATTGTCGGCGCCAACAATAGCGCACTCATACTCTGAAATATTTTCATCGGCGGCATTTTTCACTTCCTGCCACAGGTCTTCATCAAAATCTTTCCACTTTTCAAATCCGAAAGATTTCCGGTAATACCCGGCCGGGATGTTGCCCGCTATCATGGCAGCCTCGGTGAGTATGGTTGCCGAACCGCACATAGGATCGTACAGATTACATTTTTTGTCCCAGCCGCTCAGCATCACCATACCGGCAGCCAGCACCTCGCTCATCGGCGCCAGGCCTTGTTTTACACGGTATCCCCTGCGGTGCAGCGAACCACCCGAACTGTCGAAAGATACCGAACACTCATGTCCGCGGATGTGAAGATGGATTTTGACGTTGGGATTTTCGAGATCCACCGAGGGACGGCGCTTGAATTTATCACGGAAATAATCAGCGACAGCATCCTTGCACAACAAGGAAACATAGTGTGAATTCGTAAAAAAACTATCCGACATCACCGTATCGATGGACATGGTATTATCAGGGCCAAAATAATCTGCCCATTCAAACTTTTTTATCAGATCAAAAAACTGCTCTTTATCACGAAATTTAAAATCGAGTACCGGCATCAGGATATGCAGGGCGGTGCGGCAGGTATAATTGGCGGCGTACATCTCACGCAGGCCGCCTCGGAATGATACAGCGCGGGTAAGCAATTGAATGTCTCTGGCCCCAATAGCCTTCAGTTCGGCCGCCAACAGCTCTTCCAGACCGTACTGGGTTTTTGCAATAAAAAGTTGATTGTCGTTCAATTTTTTCCTGCAAAGATAAAAAAAGTAAGCCGATGATGACAGAATATGTACATCGAACGGTGGAATCATTTTTTGAAGTGGCATAATTAATAAAAGATGCCTCATTTTGCCTGGCTTCGCCCGGAAAGACAATTATTTGACTCAGGGTTTGCATAAAGCACACCAGAGCGATAAAGGGTTTTCATAATTATCGACCGACTAAAATATAAGGCAGAAAGGCAATTGATAGTTTTTTTATGGTACTTTTGGCTTGACCCCAAAGTACCCAAAAGGTCAAGAAAATATATGGCGAAACTTCACACCGGCCACTCCCTGACACCGCCATATTTTCTGGCCTCCGCACTGTTGCTGCTGCGCAGCAATTCGAACCGCTCCAACTAACCTTTTGCTTTATAGCAAACATTTATTGTTTTTTACAGTCCTTATGGTTCATGTAGAAATTGATGGCGCCCAAGAGTTCAGTTTGTAACTCAAGTGATGCATTGTCCACCCTTATTAATACAGATTTTTTATAATCACTGCACTATTAAATGGTTGCTTATATCACAAATGGTTGTCATTAGCGGCGCGGGGGCCTGTCAAAACGGCGGGCCGGTGCCGGGGTGAATCATCAGGTCGGTGAAAATCAGCAAAGGCAGCCCGGCTAAAAGGGCTGTTTGTCTGAAATGGCCGGTGCTAAGCCCAGATGAACAGGTACATTATTCCCTCCCCAAAAACAAGCAACATGTTCCTGTCCGTTCAAAGCCATTTCAGGCACTCCTTTGCATGATTTTCCCGACCTGATAAGAGCGGGCGGAAGCATACGTTTTGACAAGGTTTTTGGTAACTTTTTTCCGAAAAAAGTTACATAAACATGTACTTGCACTGAATAGCAAAATAGGCGCCTCGGCATTTGCAAATAAGCGTATGACTGTGCGCGGCCATGCGCTGAAGGAGGTCATACTTGCACTACAAACTCCCTGAAACGCAATATTTTCGGGCCACCGCACTGTTGCAGCTACGCAGCAATTCGAACCGTTCCAACGTGATAAAGTAAGCCGATGATGACAGAATATGCGCATCAAACAGCAAAATACCAGATTAACTTAGTAATATCTTTTGAATTTTTATACTTTTGTTATCCTCAACATCCGGAGGAAAGTCCGTTATGAAAATATTAATAGCCGAAAACATCAGGATTTCCCTGATCTCCATACGCAGCCATATATTGCGTACGGTGCTTACGATGTTGATTATTGCTTTTGGCATCATGGCGCTGGTGGGCATACTCACAGCTATTGAATCTATCAAAGGATCCATCAGCAGCAACTTTGCCCGTATGGGATCCAATACATTCAGCATCAGAAACCACGGAATACGAATGCATGGCGGAGGAGAAAGGCCAAAAGATTTCAGAAACATCACCTATCGGGAAGCTATGGAGTTTAAGGAACGCTTTAACTTTCCTGCTATGACATCCATCTCAACAGTTGGCACCAGAGCATCAACCGTGAAATATGCCTCGAAAAAAACCAATCCCAATATTGTTGTGTTTGGCATTGATGGGCAATATTTATCCACCTCCGGCCAGGAAATTGAATATGGCAGGAATTTTTCGAACAAAGAACTTGAAAACGGCGCCAATGTAATATTGGTGGGAAGCGAGATTGTAAAAAAACTCTTTACCGACAGTGAAAACGCTTTAGACAAAGAAATTTCCGTTGGCCCGCAGCGATTTAAGATTATTGGCGTATTAAAAGAAAAAGGCTCCAGCATGGGATTCAGCGGTGACAAAAGCTGCCTGATACCCTTGAAATGCCTCCGCCAGTTTGTGGCAGGCAATGAGTTGTCATACACCATTGAAGTGATGGTTCCCAACAACCTGCTGATGGAAACAGCTATCGGCGAAGCCACAGGCACTTTCCGCGTCATCCGCAAGGTATTGCCCGGCGACAACAACAATTTTGCGGTAGAAAAAAGCGATAACCTGGCACAAATGCTCATCGAAAATATCAGTTTCGTGACGCTGGCAGCAACCATTATTGGTTTGATAACACTGTTGGGAGCCGCTATTGGCCTGATGAACATCATGCTGGTGTCGGTTACGGAACGCACGCGTGAAATCGGCATACGCAAAGCCATGGGGGCGACTTCGAACATCATCAGAAATCAGTTTTTGGTAGAAGCAGTGGTAATTGGCGTGATGGGCGGGCTGCTGGGAATTTTCTTCGGCATCCTGATCGGGAATATCATGTCGCTGATACTAGGCAGCAGTTTTGTGGTTCCCTGGCTGTGGATATTTTCAGGAATAGCCCTATGTATCCTGGTTGGCCTGGTTTCCGGAATTATTCCGGCCCTTAAAGCAGCGCGGCTCAATCCTATTGACGCATTGAGGTACGAATAAAATCTGACATTTGAAGAAACAGCCGTTATATATCAGCATTATCCTACTGGCCTTCATGGCACTGGCTGTTTCGTGCAGTCCCATAAGAAAATATCCGAAAGGCAACTACCTGTTGGTAAGCAACAAACTGGTGATGAACAAAAATACCATTGATGCTTCGGAGCTGAAAAGCCTTTTCAAACAAAAGCCCAACAAAAAAAACCTGGGATTGTACCTTAACATCAGGTTTTGGAATTATGCCGGCAAAGGAAAAGAAACCGGGTTTAAACGCTGGATAAAAAAAACCCTGGCCGCCGAACCGGTACTGTTAGATACCAGCCTCATCCCAGGCTCCCTGAATCAAATAAATTATTACCTGAACAACCACGGTTATTTTAATTCGGATATCTCGCATACCGTTATCTACCCCAAAAAAAACCGGCGAAATGCCAGAATAATCTTTAATGTCAGAACACATGCCCCATATAAGATTAACAAAGTAAGCTATTCTATCAGCGATGCCACCCTGAAAGCCTTTGTGTACAGCGAAAAAAAAGACTGCAGGCTGGTGCCGGGCGAAATATACAATATTGACAACATAGATGCCGAAAGGGACCGTATTACACGCACCCTCCGCAATAACGGATACTATTCATTCAGCAGGGAATACATAACTTTTGCCATCGACAGCTCGCTGAACAGCCACCAGGTAGATATCAGAATTAAAATCTCCGATGTACTCGCTCCTGCCGAAAACAGGCCCGACTCAATGATTACCATTAAACACAGGCGTTATACGATTAATAAGATAATTGTCAATACCGACTTTGAGACGGATAAAAACAAACCTGTGAAGTACGACACGGTTAAGATTACTATCCCGGCACGTCAAAAAAAACGCCCTCATAAGGTGTATTATTACGTGTTTAGCGACAAGCTAAGAATCAACAAAAAAACTTTGTCGCAATCAATTTATGTAGACAGCGGTGACATATTTACTATTTCCGACGTGGAAAAGACTTATAAGAGCCTGCTTGATCTGAAGATTTACCGCTTTGTCAACATAACATTCCGGGAAATAAAAAACCCCGAAAAAATCACGGGGGAACTCGAATGTTATATCCGCCTGACCAAAGACGCCACCCAGGCAGTAGCCGTAAGCGCCGAAACCACCAACAAGGGCGGCGAGTTAGGCCTGTCGGCCGGCGTGGTTTATGAAAACAAAAACCTTTTCCGTGGCGCCGACCTGTTCAACGTGAAGGTGAACGGAGCCATTGAATTTCAATCGCTGAAAAAAGATGCCATCAAAGAAAGTCCGGTAATCAAAAGCCTGCCATTCATCAATACCGTTGAAGCGGGCATGGAGCTCAATCTCAAGATTCCCCGTTTTGTCATCCCTGTAAAACAAGAAAAGATTCCGAAATATTTTAAGCCAAAAACCAATCTGAACACCTTATTTAACTACCAGAAACGCCCCGACTACGAACGCTATTATCTTTCCGGATCTGTTGGATATCAATGGAAAGCCAGTGATTACGCCACCCATATCCTCACCCCATTTCAGCTTAATCTCATTAAGATTACCCCCGACTCAACCTTTAAAGCTCAGATCGATGCATTGAACAACAAAACCCTGCAAAATGCATATCGCGACCACATCACCACCTCGCTGACTTACAGTTTTATTTATAACACACAGCAAATCAACAAAACCAAAGACTTCATTTACTTCAGAACGAATGTGGAACTTGCCGGTTTTATTTTCTGGGCATCCAACCAGATCAGAAAAAAACAAGGGGCCTACACCCTCCTGGGTTTGCCTTATTCGCAATATTTCAGCCTCGATGCCGACTTCAGGTATTATATGGTTTTTAACGATCAAAACAGGCTGGTTTACCGGGCTTATGCCGGATACGGGTCACCTTTTGATGACAAAAATGTGCTTCCTTTCGAAAAAAGTTTTTACCTGGGCGGTGCCAACAGTATGCGTGGATGGCGGTTGAAGACTCTGGGGCCGGGTGCTTATAAGCAACCCGACAGCCTTTCGCTTGAAAAAATCGGGGACATTTCGCTGGAATTAAATATTGAATACCGGTTTCCAATATACAAAATACTACGCGGTGCAATTTTTGTTGACGCCGGAAATATCTGGCTTCGCAAACCATCCAACCAGTTGCCGCTGGCAGCTTTCAATGCCAGGACTTTTCTGGGAGAACTGGCTTTTGATGCCGGACTCGGGTTAAGAGCCGATTTTGGATATTTTGTCATACGACTCGATGGCGCCACCATATTAAAAGACCCTTCGATGCCATTGCATCAGCGGTGGATTGGGCAAAACGACAAAAAATTTAAAATCATTGGAAACCTTGGGATAGGTTATCCATTCTGATTTTTCTTACTCCTTATCTCTGCAATCATTATAAAACATTGGTTCCCTGCTGCAGGTTTTTGTTTGATTTGTCGCAAAGACATTGGTTTTTCGTAAGGCATCCTTCATTATTACAGAAACTTAAATCAGCATGCTGTCAAAAGGGTCAATATGCCGAAGGAATAAAAACTGGTTTACTTGCCGGCACATTTACCGGCACCATAATGACGGGCTGATTCCAATACTTATCAGAATATTCCGATACCTTTTCCTGTTAAATTTATCCATAGTACCAGCAAAAAAAAATCCGGCTGAGCCGGATTTTTTATAATAGTGTTTAAGGTATTAGCTTCTTGCTAAAACAGGGAAACGCAATTTCGCCAGGTAGAATACTCCGAAGAATAATCCCGAATAGAACAAATCACCCAAAAGGCTGTTCATAAAAAATGAAATTCCCAGGCTTCCGTCATTAAAGAAAGCGAGACCGGCAGCGTATGATTCCATCAGACCGGCAAAATTTTGCGGATACAAAGGGCTTCCTAACCATGCACCAAAATTGGTTATCAGGAAAAAGATTACGGTAGAAGACAATGAAGCACCTACCACGTTGAGTAGTTTGGGATTACGCAGCATATACATACCTAAAACCACGGTGATTATAAAGCCAATATACACGGCAGGCATGGTGCTGTGAAACCCAAGCAACAGGTCACTCAAAAACAATGCAGCCAATGGAATGATAAAAGCAAGGTACTTTCTGCTAAGACAGGCGCCGCCAAACAGGGCCATTGCAGCAATCGGAGTTACGTTGGGCCAATGCGGGATGAGGCGCATAGCGGCTCCGGCTAAAATCACAGTAACTACAAACCAAAAACGCGAGGTGATAACTTTTGAATTCATTGTAAATAGTTTTAATTTCTAAGTGCAAAAATAGAAAACATTTTTAATTCTCAACTTTTTTTATTTCCATTTATCAACAATAAAAATGTTTATAAACAAAAAAAATACATTAATATTTTATAATACAGCGATATTCCCCGATACTTTTATTTGTATTTTTTCGTTTTTTTTGCTGACTTTTGTAACAATTTTCTGAAAAAACATCAAAGTAATATCCCAATCGACTAAAAAAAAGACAATTAATCATTAATCAACAATCAACATGAGTTTATACGCCATCCTGACAGTAATTTTCTTTATTGCAACATTAGCGGGGCTTTGGGGGCTTTTTGCCAAAGCAGGCCAAAAAGGCTGGATAGTTTTGATACCCTTCTATAATTTCTATATCTGGCTGAAAATCATAAAAAAACCATTGTGGTGGTATATTTTCATCCTTGTACCCTTCATTAATGTATTTACCATAATGCTTATGATAGTGGAACTGGTAAAATGCTATAACAAAAACGGTCTGCTGGCGCAGGCGCTGAGCATTCTGATACCTTTCGCTTACCTGCCATACCTGGCTTTTTTCTCAAAGGAAAAATACACTCATCCCGACAAACAAAAACCCTATAAAAAGTCGGCCATACGCGAATGGCTCGATGCCATTGTGTTTGCAGTGATAGCAGCCACCATCATCCGCACATTTTTTATCGAAGCCTACACTATTCCTACCTCTTCCATGGAAAAATCGTTGCTGATAGGCGATTATCTCTTTGTGGACAAGATAAGCTACGGGCCGAGGGTGCCGATGACACCGCTTGCGTTTCCTTTTGCCCACCATACCCTGCCGCTGACCAAATTCACCAAGTCGTACCTCGAATGGATAAAACTCCCCTACTATCGTTTTCCGGGATTTACCAAAATAAAAAATAACGATGTGGTTGTTTTTAATTACCCCGACGGCGACACCGTAGCCTTGAACATGCAAAACCAAAGCTACTATGCGCTGGTCAGAAACTTCGGACACCGCGAAGTATGGAAAGACAAAAGAAAATTCGGAAATATCGTGGCACGACCGGTGGATAAACGCGAAAACTATATCAAACGCTGTATAGGGATACCCGGCGATTCCCTTGAAATAAAAGACCAGGTGGTTTATATCAACGGACAAGCATTGCCCGAAATCGGCATCAAAGAATATAAATACCTGGTGCAGACCGATTCGTCCATGATCCCAACACGCATCTATGAAAAATACGACATCACCGAACAAGTAGAAACCAATGGATCCGACCTGTACCTGATGACACTCACTGCTGAATCAGCCGAAAATATAAAGAAACTAAACTTCGTCCGCAGGGTGGAAAAACAAGTATTTCCTAAAGGTGAATGGCACAGTTATACCTTTCCATTCGACTCAAACTACGCATGGAATGAAGACAACTATGGTCCTTTATATATCCCGAAAGCAGGAGCCACTATTCCCATCAACACAAAAAACATCAGCCTGTACCAGCGCTGCATCGAAATATATGAAAACAATAAAGTACAAATCAGCGGCGACAAAGTGCTCATTAATGACCAGCCGGCTACATCATACACATTCAAATACGACTACTACTGGATGATGGGCGACAACCGGCATAACTCCGCCGACTCGCGATTCTGGGGGTTTGTTCCCGTTAATCACATCGTGGGCAGGGCGGTATTTGTGTGGCTTTCTCTCGAAGGCATCAACTGTGACAACCAACAATTGAACACTGTCCGGAGCCAGCAAAGTTTCTTCCAGCGGCTGCGTTGGAACAAAATGTTCAGGATAATCAGGTAATACCAGCTTTTGCTGTAAGCATGATCCGATCAACCATTAAAAGAGCCGGCCAATGAAAGTACATTTTGGTTCTCTGGTTGAATTTTTTTCTTCGCTGTTCAAAGATGTCTTTCACACGCTGCTGATACTGTTCCGTATCATGATACCGGTTTCCATCGCGGTAAAAATCCTGCAGATGATAGGATTTATACAGGTATTGGGCCAACTGTTCTATCCCGTGATGAAATACACCGGTTTGCCCGGTGAAATGGGGCTGGTGTGGGCCACAGGGATGATAACAAACCTTTTTGGAGGCATTATTGCTTTTCTGAACATCTCAGGCACCATGGAGCTTACGGTTGCTCAAATAACAACCATCAGCATAATGATGCTCGTTGCGCATACCTTTCCCATTGAACTGACCATAGCGCGCAAAACGGGCGTACGGCTGATTTCCATGTTTTTTATCCGCCTGATTTTTGCCTACCTTTTTGGTTTTATTATCTTCCATCTGTACGCCTTACTGGGTGTGAATACCGAAACAGCCCAGATAGCATGGCATCCGGATACCATGCCCGACGATTCCCTTTCCTCATGGGCTGTTTCCGAACTAAAAAACTATCTTATAATCATTGCCTTTATCTTCTGTCTGATGCTGCTGCTGAGAATTTTAAAAAAAATAGGATTTATAGACCTCATTACTAAAGCGTTGAATCCTTTTTTAAAAGTTTTGGGCATTGGCAAAAAAGTAAGCACTATAGCGCTGGTTGGGCTGACTCTAGGTGTTGTTTACGGCGGCGCACTGATAATCAACGAAGTAAAATCAAACCCTGCCATTCCAAAAAAAGACATTTTTTATGCCATGGTGCTCATGGGCCTGTGCCACAGCGTGATCGAAGACACCATCCTGATGGTATCGCTGGGAGCATCGTTTACAGGAATTCTTGTTATACGCCTGTTGCTGAGTATGCTGGTTTTGTTCGTATTGGTTAAACTAACCCGAAATGCCTCAGATAAATTTATGTATAAAGTGTTTTTGAGGTCTGAAAAAACCAAATTCCGAAATAAAACTGATCAGGAAAACTATTCACAAGAATTGTAAACAAATCAATTGACAATGACCATCGGAATATTATAATCCCGATTACCGCCTGTAATTCTCAGAAAATATATTCCGCTTTGAAGCCTTGAAACATCTATCTTGTTTTCATTTCCCTGCATACCTGTAACAGATAATATTTGCCGGCCTGTTACATCATAGATATCCAAAAACTTTTTCTGTAAAAAATCATCGGTGGTTCTTATCACAAATGATCCTTGTGCCGGGTTGGGAAAGACATTTACTGCCAATGAGCCAGGCTTTTTTTCATCAATTAAAACAGGGAGCTCGCCGAACACATCCTGCAGAACATATTGCATCACTATTTTCGATTGTATGCTGTCCATATAATACAAAGGGAACGACAACAAAACTGCATTATAATCACCGCGATATTCCACGCCTACCGGCAATCCTTTCATAACACCCTGGGCGGTTGTGCTGTCATAATCAGTATCGTATGAATAAACCGCACTCCCCTCAACTGAGGGATACACAGCTTGTATATTAAATAAATGATGATTATAAGCCGGATATGTTTTATTTGTATCCACATCCAGCATGTGATAACCGGTTATAAGAGGCAACCCGCCAATAAATACAGCACCGGTCAAATATTTTGTAGAGTCGGTTTTCAGCATATCATGTAAAAAAGACCCTTCCTGCCAGGTATGTTGCAAGTCATCGGTATAATCTAACATTTTTGAGGGCTGAAAAATGGTAAAAAAAACATTACCTCCCAATTGCATATATTGTCTCAATTCCGGGAGTGAACTGCGAAGCTTGGGGATGATATTCGCTCTATTAATATGCCACACCACCGATGAATACGGCCCAAGCACGGCAAGAGTCAATGGGCCATTTTGCGTGGCATCATATTCGGCAACATTGAAATCGCTGCACAAATAACGATAATAGGCATCGACTACCGAATCCGGCGGATCAAAAAAACCGCCTTCCGAATCATCGACAATCAGTATTCCCTGATCGAGGTTCACAATAGCAGGCCGGTCATTCAGCTCATTTTTAATCCCTTCGCGTCCTTCAGTATTCACTGCAGAAACCGAAATATAATAAAGGGTATCTGTGGATAAACCGGAAAAGATTAGTGAAGTGTCTGCAGTAGCATAAACAGTGTCGTATGTTGATGGCGAGGTTCCAAAGTATACCCTGTACCCGGCAATGTTATTTTCCGGATTCGGCCTCCATCTCGGAACCAACAAATGTCCGTCGCCCGGATTGGAAATTTCAAAATCCACCAGTGTGGGAACTAAGGATGAGTTCATAAGCATAGCACAAGCTAATCGGGCTATCTCCCTGCAATAAAGGCCATTGATAGTGCTGTCGACATCAGCCAACGTATGATAATAAGGGCTAAAATCATCTTCCTGCAGAAATATGGCTGGTAAGCCTGCAAGAAAGAAAGGGTCGCTGTCGGAACCAATCGGTTCATTAAAAAAAAGATTAAAAGTGCCCAACTGTGTATATTCTGCAGCAACTTCCGCGCCCATACTGCAAATCCATTCATTACCCAAATAATTATTAAACTGAAGCAGCCAGGCCGTATCGGCAGGTTCGTGACCGACCATATCCAGATTGAACATAATTTCCGGTTTTTCAATACCGGCCATAATGTCCTCAACAAAATGACGGCTGCCGAATGTTCCCAACTCTTCTGCATCAAAAAAAACAAATCTTAAAGTGGCCGGCGAAGAAAAATTCCTTTCTTTCAGCACTCTTGCTATTTCCATAACTGCAGCAGTTCCGGAGGCATTATCGTCAGCACCGGGACAAACAAGATAGGGATCGTGACCACCAAATTGCAGGATATCATCATAATGAGCCCCGATGACATATTGCACATCAGGACTGATCAGCCCACTGAGTTCTGCAATAACATTATACTGAATGTTTGTAATCATGTTACCGCTACCCACTGGCCATTCTACAGTTATTTCAAACGAATCAAGCACTGCATTGGTATAACCGAAAGAGATCAATTTGTGTTGCAGCCAGAGAGAAATATCTTTATGGCCGGGAGCAAGCAAAAAACGAGTACCATATGCCTGCAGATGCTGGATGTAGCTCATTATGGAATCGGCATTCAAATCCGTAAGCACATCACCGATCAGGGAATCATGGACTGCTTTCTTTATGGGACTTGAATCAATATTTTCAATGGATGCCGGCAAGGAAAGAAATGCATTTGTCGCGTTTGTTTGCGGCAAAGCAATTTGTTGACTCCTGGTGCAAATATGCATACTGAAGCACAAAAACAAAATGAGAAATATTTTTTTCACAGATATTCATTTATTTATTATAAAATAAAAATATGATTTCTGAACACCTTGTGAAATAATAAATCAGTTTAGGGTAAATATTTTCAAGTTAACGGTTAAAAATCGGTGAAAATCAAAAACAAACCTTAAGATTAACCGGAGGTATTGAATAAAAATAAGCAAATCAAATCAGGGCATTACAAATTTAAATGCTGATTACCCTCCAAAATATACTTTGCAGTTTTTGATAAT